>Ga0065711_1028277_pt1 | contig 42285 bp, 23 predicted proteins | sample Hoacrofraction12_FD_59098 | JGI IMG/M metagenome (GOLD analysis project Ga0065711, IMG submission 59098) | Hoatzin crop microbial communities from Cojedes, Venezuela - Epithelial fraction 12 v2 (version 2) | ecosystem: Host-associated > Birds > Digestive system > Esophagus > Crop | place...
GGACCTTGTCCAAGTGGGTCTTGAATATCTCCAGAGAAGGAGACTCCACAACCTCCCTGGGCAGCCTGTTCCAGGGCTCCATCACCCTCAGAGGGAAGAAGTTCTTCCTCGTGTTCAGACGGAACTTCCTATGCTTCAGTTTGCGCCCATTGCCCCTTGTCCTGTCACTGGGCACCACTGAAAAGAGTTTGGCCCCATCCTCCTGACGCCCACCCTTGACATATTTATAAGCATTTATTAGGTCCCCTCGCAGCCTTCTCTTCTTCAACTTCAGATTACTTTGTTTTCAGTGTTGCTTGTTCTGAACCCCCCTTGCAGATTTCCCCTACTCTGTGCAATCTGTGGCACACATACACAGTATTTTGGATCCCACTGTAAAGCCGGATGTCTTCTTCCATACATACCAAAAGGCACTAGAATTTGCAGATCATTGCATACATATCTTCATGCACACACTTTTAAAACATAAGAAATACAGAAAACACAGCAAATGTTAAAATAACTCACTATGCTGTACAAAGCTTTAGAGTTAGGCAGTTGTTCTTTGCGACAAACTCTGAGCTGCAAAACTTTCGGTAAAACCAAAATTTATTTGGTTACAAAATGCTTAAAAGATGCTGTGACCACTAAAACACATCCATGCTAGAGCCAGAAGCACTGTGCCCTCTGCTGCACACATGTCCTCAGAGACAGGGAGTCACTGTGACGGCTGGTCAGTGGTAGATGTTCTTCAAGATCAGGCACCCTGTAAGTTTGCTCTTCATCCCTAAATTGGCAGATACTTTCTACTCTAAAGCCTTTATTAGAAGAAAAGATCATTCATAGATGGACTCCCAGTTATCCCCTCCCTCCATGATGATGTAACGTGGTCAGGCCCAGATGCCCAGGTTAAGCAGGCTGGCCAATGCACTTCACAGTACAAGTGCTCCTTCATGAAAGATAAACTGGAATACAGTTTTGTTATGGGACAACTCAATCTTCCGACCTAACTACTGAGTGATAGGATGACTTCTGGCCACCCTGACCAGACAGGGTTTCAGACACCGCCTGTTAGTTTTCCGGACAGACAATCTGACAGTTCAGAATTTTGCACAGAGTACTGTTAATTGAGAACAATGGCAGAAGTTATCTCACTGGATCTCTTCCTTATGGTTACTACCAAGCTAATAAATTTTTTCATCATAATGAGCTAGGAGACAAAACCACCAACTGAAATTTAGCATAGTAACAAAACAATTCTCAACTGGATTTTCCTGCTTCTTAAAGATACCATCAATCACAAATAATCTTACAGTACTTCAGAATCTATCAACTTGCTTAGTATTTATTAACACAAATATTAACAAGAAATAGACTTGTTCTTGAATCTACACTTGAAAAGAAAGCAGGCCAAGAGCTTTTGGATATTATGAGAAATGACTGAACCAATTTAAACAAAAGAAGCACACCCTTGAGACAGTCCAGCTGAAACTTTCCACTAAAATGTCTGGGAGTGCTCAGTACCTGGCAATTTCCAGCCAAACTGCCAGAACAAATTAGCAGCTGTGCTTTTACTTTGCATCTCAAACCCACAAAATCTATACAAAAAAAAGGCACTAAAACAATGAGCAAAAACAACATTAAGAATTGCATGAGGCAAAAATTCCCTTTAGAGCAAAGAAATTCTGCTACTTTGAGTAGTATTCAGAAAATCAGAGGTTTTAACAAACTGAATGTGATGCACTGGAAAAAATAATCAGGTAAAGCACTATCGGGAAAATGTTTAGTATTAGTGTCTTTCACTTTCTGGCTCTCATATGAAGAAGAATGAGCATGGGGAAAGAGGGCATTGGAAGACGATGCATCAAACATTTGGAGATAAAAGACGCACAGCAACAGCCTTTAGGTCAATTTATCAGAAGTGTCTTGCACAATCTATAAAATGCAGAGGCAAACATTTCTTGTAGCGGAAGTGTCAGAGTCAAACAAGTACCAGCACCAAAGCTCACTGGGTCTAAGATAAATGCAGAGATAAATGTAGCTTTAGGCTTAGCATGGATTGAATCACTGTCAGAAATATCCCATCTTGAACAAAATTCCTAGTTAGGGATTTGAACGGGTAAGATAGCTGTCACTACTTCACTTCCGCAATTAGATGAGATGATAGTTTTATCCTCAGTTTCCTGTTTTGAAAACTGCCCATCTCCCATCTTTCTCTTGGCATTAACTGAATAAATTTATGGTTTGTCATGTTAAACGTATTCCCATTGCAGCTTTCTTTAAGCCTGTGCATCCAGATCACCATACATAATTGCACACGTTATTTTAACGCTTTCAGTATTGTTTTATATGGCCTAGATGACATTTAAAAAAGTCAGCTGCAATTTAAAATGTATGAACATGTCATTATTCACTTGTCTAGCCTTTATATTAAAGAAGAGGCTGAGTAAACTACAAATATGTTTTCCGTCATATAACCTGGGACAATTCCAGTTCACTGCTTTTACCTTTCTGAATTGCCTAACATATTCCTAAATGCATTTTATAGCAAAGGGAAAATTTCACCAATACTAATACATTTAAATATTTATTCAGGTCACACATAATTCTGTCACTCATTGAACAGTAAGGAGCAATATAAAACACCACTTACATTATTCATTAGATGTAAAAAGGGGAGGGGAGCTCATGAACATACCATTTTATCCTAATCTCTGGTGCAGCAAGTTATCAAGCTACTCTCAGTTAAGCAGGTTTTCCCACTAAGAGGTGCTTGTGTATCAGACCTTCAGTTAACAAATGTCATTCCTGAGTGCACACCAACACCTTGAATGAGAGCCCTAGTTTCCACAAGCAGTATTTCAAGCTTCCTCAAATTCATAACTTGATTTATGCTACTTTCTTCTCAATCTTGGGGCTACATAGAAAGTTAATCAAAAAGTTATAAGACTGTTCATACAGTGCCCCAGATCACTTGTCCTCTGATTCCCATGCCGCACCTAGGCTGTATTTTACCCTGAAAACACGGGAGAGTTAGTACAACTCACAACAGGTGTTTGTTAGCCAAAAGTGCTATTTTTGTTCTTGGTACTGAGGATCCACACAGTGTGTAAAGATCTTACCCTTTAGGAGTAGAAATTAGGACAGAGGTACCTCTCTCAGAAGTATTACTAGAAATAACGTGTAGGAAACAGAAAATGACATGGTAATGTCTCTAACAAAGCGCTGGCATATGTGATAAATCTGCAGTTTAATGAAGAAAACCCTCAAAAGTTCGCCACCTCAAACACCTAAGAAAGTTTTCTATTGCAGCAGTGAAATGAAACACCTTTCCTCTGCAGGTTATCTTTAGAACTATGAGTACACTATTCGCACAGCAATTGAGAGAAAGTGAGCCAGGTGGTTTGAACATAAACGCAAGGCCAATGTGCTAGAACAGTCATCTCCAGACAAGTTTGGCTCATGATTTAATGCCACCATAATGAAGGTAAAAAGCTGGGATTATAAAAATTTACCTGTTTCCTGAACAGTTACAAAAGATGTATCCAGTTGCCCTGAAAGACATTTGATAAATACAACAACGTTGTTCAGAATTTCAAAGGTTAAAATGCCGACTTAAGCAAGCACTATCTAATTATCTTGATGGAACCAGAGCTAGGGTTTTTTAAATCTTTGTAAAGATAAAAGAATGTCAAACTCCCATCATATTTTTCTGCACTAGCCTCCCAGCTTTTCCCTTGAAATGCTGATAATAAATTACAGTATTTAAGGCTTCCAGAAGGATGGAATGGAAAGTAAATTATAATGATTCATTCGTCTTTTTTGGAACATCATCTTAAAGAGACATAGTAATACATCTGCAGAATCAGATCAACTTTGGTAAAGTCCCACCATGCGGAAGTGTCTGCTGCTCTGGGCTAGCACCGTGCATATCTCTCCTGGAGAGCAAATTCATCTCCTTGTATTTGCTTTTAAAAATTTCTCCAGTCAAAGGCTCTCCTGCTGTGAACTGCTGAGTTCTCTACTAGCAAGGGAGAAGGAAGGCACTTGGATAGTATATTGCTCTCCAAACAAACAAACAACAGCTAAAACAACTGCTGGCTACTGTAAGGCTGGCCAATGCTGATGCTCCACTTGTGATTACATTTTTACTCTCTTGCTTCCTGCACTTTGGAATGTCATTCTGCTCCACAAATGATGCCACTGAAGCCAGAGAAGTCTTGACAGTAAAGTACAAATCAACAAGAGCAACAGGATTTTAATCTAACTCAACACATCCATAAAACATTTTCAAAATATTGGGTAGAGCTTTGGTAGATTTTTTTTTGTTTGCTTTTTTTTAGCATGGTCAAAGTAGTGACAAATCAATTATTTGCATAACTGTTCCTATATAGCAGGCATGGTATTTTAGTTATCCTGACAAAAGGCATCTTCTGGCCTGGAGGGACAATTTGTTGCATCCCAAGCATTATGAGAACAGTTGAGAGCAAATCCTGATTAATACACAGGCAAGTCCAATTTAAGAACTACTTCTCAAGACTATATCAGATATTAATTTAAAGTAAAGATGGCACACTTGCTGTACTTGCTTGAATACCAATAACTCATGATGTTTTTCAATTCAAAAGCATTGCACAGAAGTGCTGTTAACTAAAGTTTAGCAATGAGTTTTACTAAAAGTTTCAGATACAATTATTTCCTGTGGGATTTTAACATCATCTAATAGGAGAGGCTACAAAACGAAATCTATCTTAATACATTATCTTTTATGTTACCTTTATTTCAAGTAAGTTTTTTTAGGTCTCATATGAAGGCTCATTCGGCATTTCAAAGGCAGGTATCAGCAGAGAATTCATCCACAAGCAGGTCCTGATACACAGTCTTGGACTGACACCACTTCTGTGAGCAAAAGTGTCTTAATTTGGGAAAGTTTTACTTGATTTTATTTCTTGTCAATTAATACAAACACCTAATCATTGACTTAGGTACTGAGACAAAAGATAATGTAAATAATTCAACCTATGGCATATGGGTGACTGGATGAAAGACTAAAAATCTGCACCTTGTGCCCTATACCCACCACGAAACGGCATGTGTGACGCTATGGCATGTTGTTTCTTACTTGAGAAGAGGTGAATGGTGACACTTTGTGACTTGCCTGAAACAAAGCTTGGGGGAAAAAAGGGCCGTTACAGCATGCCTGGCCAGGAGGCTGTTGTCAGTTTGCTCTCCTTGCTCAGCATCTCCAGAGTGTTTGAGCCTAACTATCTTTCGCCAATGTTAATGCGAGTATCCATAGCACCACAGGATAACTCGGGCTAGAAAGGGACCTCAAGAGGGTTCTGGTCCCACTCTGGGTCAGACATGGAGTTGACCACGTTGCTCAGGGGACACTAAGTTCTGACTGCTTTCCACAGTCAAATCACTATTGCAAAATACTCTGGTAACGAGCTAGTTGGCTTTTTGTAACTTTTTGAATTCTTATTTTATTCTGGAATGATAAGAAATCAAGCAGTACTAAATGGACAGGAATATGAGAGGATTTCAGTGCCACAACATACGGGACAGTGAATGGTTTGAGTAATGTTACTGAACACTGCACTGTTTCTGCCATTTCTTAACTCGTAAAACTATTGCTCAGCTCTCATTGTTGTCTTCAATCATTTATTCTTTTCAAAGCATGCCCAACATGGAGATTTCATACAAATGTACATGCAGCACTTTACTTTCCCCTGCCAGTGGTTTTATTAAGCTACTCTCATATCTTATACATTAGTTAGCACTGTGTGCTAATAGACTTTTTCCTACAATCGTATCTGCCATTTCTTTCAGGATTCTTTCTAGCAATTTTCAAAACTTGCATTAATATCCCTTCCAGCTGCACAGTTCTGTTATTTTCAGTGAGATTTTAATTTTATTCTTGGGATCAGTCTTCAGAAGACAAAATCTCTTACAAGGTTTCACTACCAAATGATATGGAAGCTAGTTTCATTTCTTATTACAGGTTTTTAAGATGTAGGCACTTATCTTGCAGTTCACCCTGCATCCTTTTGCCCCAAAGAAATCAGACTTTGATAGCATATATTAGTCACATCTCTCTTTCACATTATTTCATAATTTCTCTTGGTTCCGAAGAGACTTGTCCATTTGAGAAACAAGTGAGGTTTGCTTACGATAGAAGACATTTCAACTAAGTTGACTTGAGATTAAGTAAAATGGGATGGCAAAATGCAGGCTGAACACTCTGAAGATAATGCTCAAGTTGGCTGAAGCATCATTTCAAGCTATTTTTAATTTTACCCTTCCTTGCTTTCAACAAATGCAGCACTAGCCCATCTAATGATGTGGGAGTATTTCACAGGAACACAGATCAAATGACAGTCTGCTTTGAACATCTGTTCTTTGGTAAGTCTCATAGAGATGCACTAAAGTCAGTGATTCTAGTTTTGCAGGATTTCCAAAAGTTTGTGTGATAGTTCCCTACTGTTTATATGGTAATGCTCTAGCGTTGCATGTAGCAGTGAGGTCACCCCTTAATGACTGATCCAAAACTGAATCAGCGTATAAGAAATAGAATACATTTGCCCAAAGCTTCTGCTGCCAGCTTCTTAGCTGTATGAAACCATTGTATCTATCTGTGTTTGACCGGCAGGTTGTTACACCCCTGTGTGTTATTTCCTAGTTTATGCCTGTGAAGGAAAACACACAAGATCTACTCTGAAACATCACCAAAATTCAGTCAAAACTAAATAGCTTTGTCTTTGCTTCAGAAAATTCCAGATTTTGTAATCTGTCAAGACTGCACATGAGGAAAGACAGTAAATCTGCAGAGGAGGGCAGATCACTTGAAGTTCAGTCTAATCTGAAACAAGTGAGGTTAACTTGCATCATATAAAAATAAAAATAGACAGATGAAGAGCTTAATCTGAAATTCCAAATGAATATCTTGTAAATGATGAAACATTAGATATTGTAAAGCATTTTCTTCTTCAGAGGTATCTGCATAAATTAACATTTTTACAAAATTTGTCATTCTTTCTTGAAAGAAAAAGACAGTCTTCTGTCAAAAATACAAAGACATGTTCTTATCTAGTAAGACGAATAGGACTGCAGTAATATCCAGGTAGCTCAATAGTCTCCCATCAACTGGCACTGTGAGGCAGAGCACCTGTTTTTGCCATGAAGAGATCAGGCTCCTAAGTACGCTCCTCTGAGCTGAGTGCAGCGAGGTGTCTCAGCTAAACCACAGCAATACTCTCACTGAAGCTTTCAACAGGAAAACCCCCACATGCATTGACATGCATAACATTTCACCCTCCCCGTTATTTCAGTGAAAGAAACATTGAACTATAACTATACTTAAGGGAGAGTTTTGTAGGTTGCAATTTTCTAAGTTGCTTGTAATGATGAACATATCGTCTGTCTTAATATTTAGTTATGTACTTTGACACTCCATTAGTGTGCGGTTGGTGTTTTCTGCAGCTGCAATGTAAATCCCTATCAGGACTACAGACCACTCGGAAACAAACAAAAACCCTATGCTGCAAAACAGATTCCCAGATTAAAAAAAAATATTAATAATTTTACTTTAAAGGTAACTTGCTAAAATGAAAAATGTGCTTGTGGCTTTTTGTGTCCACCTTCTTGTAAAACAAAGAGTTGAGAGCCTTTCTTTTTTACCGACCTTAATCCTCATTCAGACTCACTGGTTTTGCTGGTGGGATGGGGAAGTACAGTGATTCTGAGATTGCCAGTGAAAATAAGCTGAACCTGGAACAACTGACCAGGAGAGAAATTTGAGGCAATCCACCTAGAATTCTTCAGTTTCAATCAATTTCTATGAAGGTCTGCTTGGGGGAGAGGAGAGAACATGGTTTTTCATTCAGTCCTGCAATGTCTCCCAGAAGAGCGGATGCTGCAGAGCTCACTGTAGGCAGCACAAAGTCAGCAGCTGCGGGGTAGAGCAGACTCCCAGGGCCACTGAAATGGCCACAGAAACTCCTCTGCCATCCATAATATCAGAGTCTGAGGCAGCCATGATTGCTGTTGATTTTCCGTATGTTTTACTAACAAAGGAAACAGGAGGTTCTGCCAGGGGTAACATTAATCTTACTCATCCTTCACCTCTGCCAGCCTGCTATGATACTATACTCACTACTGCAGAGGAGCATTTGGAAAATACAATGTATGGTGCGGTTAAGGAGAGATTGGTGGCAACCATCTGACGGTTCCCCCGCATGGGCCTTGCTTGTCTGAGACCAGAGGGAAACAAAAATCACGTTAGTAAAAAGCATGCACATGGAGATAAAGGCTGAAGCCTCATTCTCCCTGGAAAAATGGCTTTCCTCTAGAGCATCCTTAGAGCAGAGAGGTATTTATACCCTCAATGATTTGTCAACTAGACTCAAAAAGTTCTGCAGAATTGCATTACCCCATACACAAAAATACTATTCTGCAATAAGCCACTGTCATGATGTAATATGTGTATACATATTCTGCCTCCTATTTCTACAGCAGACAAATTTCATGACAGCTCATTTTTTGGTTTATCCACATGAAAGCTGATGTGAGAATGTCCTTGCTCCCCATTTCTCCTCTAGGCAGGAGGTGACTCACAGCATAACACTATCTCATTGGAATAACCTTGTTATCAAGAGGCAGCTGACAATACAGTCCTTAATAAAGTAACAGAGCCGATCTTTCAGTGATGTAATGGATGGGGATGCCTGCCCTCTGCTTCTGTGAAAATTTTGCTTGGCTTTCCTCTGTGATTTTCTGACTCTGCTGCATTTGGTAACAGTGTGTGCTTTTCCACTTGAAAGAAATGCAGGTCATCAAAACGATGCAAGAGAGGCAAACAAATAAAATAAAAGGATGAGTCACTAAGACAAGAGGTGTGCTCACAGTCCTCAAGGTTTGGGACCATAGTTGTCACAAGCAAAGGGGAACACTGAAGTCAAAGGAAGCGCAGTGCCAGAAAATAAAGACCTAACTTTTGTTTTAGCTTAAATTTATGCTTTGAAAACGGAAACAGCAGAAGTGCTCCACGTTAGAGAGCAATCATGCTGTAACCCTCCTACTGACATCTGCATGGAGGTGCTGAGAAATTCCATGCTTGAAAAGGTTGTAATTAGTAATATTAAGAATCATACAATAATTAGTACTTAAGAAAACCAGTTGTCCTTGAGAGCATTCAGTTAAAAAATGGAAGATATCCTTGAGAGCATTCAGTTAAAAAAATAGAAGGAGATTAGACTAAAAATGATCCAATTTGGTAATATGATTACTTTGGAACAGAAATGGGATCTGCTTTTACATAGGGAAAGAGTCAGGCACATCTTAGGTTCTAACAAGTGTAACACTGGAGAATATTCCAGGCCAAGAAATAAATGAGCAAGTATCAACTGAGAAGCATATTTTTGAGGAGAAAGCATCTGTATAGCATTTGGAAACAAGATATAATATATTGTTAGTTCTAACAAAACATCTTTACCACTTCAAGGTTATTTCACTGAGATAATATCAGATTCTTACGATACTATCTCCAGGCAATCTCAGTTTCCAACCTCTGAATCCTCTCACCCAAAAGCCTCACTCACGTGTTTGACTCTCAGCTGTGCGCTACCAGGCACTGCTACAATGCGCTCACCAAAGTGAGCCCTCGCTAAACCCAGTCTCCAACAGAGATCTTCATGTCTGTTTTTCATAACTCTAATCTCTCCCCTCTGCTCCTTATACTGACTTCTTACAGCTTGAGTTACTCACTGACTCCTACCTGCTATTTCTCTGTGGCTGTACTCTGCCCACTTTATTTACTTTCAGTGAATCCCAAGCCTTTCTTGAACTGCTATTTTATTGTTTTATACCATAAAAGTGGTATAAAATACACCTTAGAAGACTGAGAGTATCTTCTGAGCAACTAATAAAGGCATAAGGCTGTCCATCTTCATATGCCCACTTTCTCAAGATCTCTTCAAATATAAAATTACAAGGCAAAAATCAGAGCAGTGCAGGAAGGGAATTCAGCATCAGCACTGCTAGGGGTGTGAATCAACCCCATTTCATTTTACAAGCACATTTCTGAAAGCGCAGACCAGGAGTACTGCGTCCAGTTCTGGGCTCCCCAGTTCAAGAAACACAAGGAGCTACTGGAGAGAGTCCAGCAGAAGGCTACAAAGGCGATGAGGGGACTGGAGCATCTCTCCAACAAGGAAAGGCTGAGGGAACTGGGCTTGTTTATCCTGGAGAAGAGAAGGCTGAGAGGGGATCTTCTAAATGTCTATAAACATCTTAAGGGTGGGTGTCAAGAGGATGGGGCCAAACTCTTTTCAGTGGTGCCCGGAGACAGGACAAGGGGCAATGGGCACAAACTGAAGCATAGGAAGTTCCAGCTGAACATGAGGAAGAACTGCTTCCCTCTGAGGGTGATGGAGCACTGGAACAGGCTGCCCAGGGAGGCTGTGGAGTCTCCTTCTCTGGAGATATTCAAGACCCGCCTGGCCAAGGTCCTGTGCAGCCTGCTGTAGGTGACCCTGCTTCAGCAGGGGGGGGTTGGACTACATGATCCCCAGAGGTCCCTTCCAATCCCGACCATTCTGTGATTCTGCCAACAGTAACTTAGTAGTGCCTTTTCAGCTTCAGCTAGGCAAAGTGCCATCCTTCTGCAGGGCACACATTCAGTCCAGATTCAGCACAGCAAAAGAGTACTTGGTGGGATAGACACAATGTAGAAGGAGTTGCCTAAAGTAACAGTTGCAAAATGTGGGTCCTAATCCTGCAAATATGTGCAAGACTGTATGCACAGCAAAGGACTGTCAGGCAGACCCTTACATTGAGGGCCTTGAGCAGCAGAGGAGCAAGAGAAAAGTTACGTTGTAAGTGCTCACCTGCTTGTGTGTGTGTTCAGTTGATTGATATCAGGCTTCATTTGCCACTGGAAGTGTGAAATCAATTTCATATAAAGTGGAACATACATACAAAAATCTTATCACTGCCTAAGGATATATTTCCACCATTATGTTCTCTGTTTTCTTCAATCAGCTTAGTATTTATGGTGTGACTGAAAAAGAATCCTATACATTATTTATTAACATTGATTTTAAGCAAGTCCTTCAATTCATAACCATGAATTACCTAAGAAAATAGAGTGTATATCTTATTTTTTCTTTCTAAAGAAAAGTAAGTATTTAATTATTAATGGGTTTTTACTGTTGAAATCAGTAAACAGGTCCTTAAAAATAACAAAGGGGTACAGAGATAACTAGCCATGGTTCAGTTATACAATGTCATTAATAATTCCAGTGTTTATTGCATTTCTTAATTTAAGGAAGTATTGGTGCTGATTTAGAAAGAAAGTTAGATCTGATTTAAAAAAAAAATAGCCCTCTGTTCCAGCACTTTTTGAATTTACATTTGAAAATAGCTTATTTTCACCAGAGTCCTTTATCTTCTGTCTAGACCAGCTCTGCTCTGCTGACCACTCATTATGGTAACAGGCCACAATGGAAAATCCCGTGGAGGATGCAGATCAATTACTGAATGACATTCACTTACCGATATTGATTAGGCCACGCGTTGTTCGTCTTCCTCTTTGACTCCTTCTATCATGAGGAAATGTATACATACCTCCTGTAGGGCAGAGGAAAATGGAATTAATGAAAATAAAATTACTTTGAGCTTTATAAGAATCCTAATTATCTTGAAGGGAAAATGGCCAATTAAATACATTAAAGAGCAAAACCCAATAAAAGAGCACAGGCTCAGATCTTTGCTCTGACCACACAACCTTATGGTGAGATGATTTTGCATGGTATCATACAAGCTAATGACCAGATCAACCGCACCCAGGAACACAACTCTGCCAAGGTACTAGCTTTCAAACATTTTTTAGATAATATTTTTCCTTCAGTCTTCTACAAATTCACATATCCCCAAATTCAATTTCCTGAATTTTTTGCTACTGCCAATTTTCGGTTGTCCTCATGCTGTAACACTTGCTATCTTCTGATGATTCATCTGTTATACACAGCCAAAAGCACACATAGCTGTTCTGCTAACACACTCTTCTGATGAATCTGTTGCTTTATCAGTCCTTAAAATGTTGGCTTATTCATTACTGCTATATTTTTTACTCCATTAAAAAACTTACAGCTAACTATTAATTTTTATGAGTTACCAGTTACAATCCATTTATACCCAGGCAAAATGCAACAGTTTATATGATTATGTGTTGTGTGGTATGTGATTGATGAGATGCTGTAACTTATTAAGCAAAAACTATTTCCCTTAGTCCGCTCTTCTGAAATTCTTCTTACAGCTGAGAAAGTCTTATGGTCAGGCCAAAGCCTTAACTGCCTACATCTGCGTTCCTGCTTGGTTTTATTGCTCTGGCTAAAAAAGTGATCAACAAGCCTGCCAGATTCAGGATAGCTTGTAGTCTCAGGATTCCTGCTGATTTCCCAAGCCAAGGAAACTAGGAGCACACACAGGGATCAGAGGCACTTGCTAGTCCCCAGGGTGATTCACATGCCTTTTTCTCTCACACTGTACATTATTAGCTCACAAACACTATTGGAGTCAAGTGGAGTTTTTAGACGTAGCTCTACTCTGCTGTACTTTTTACCTTAAAATCTCTTTCACATGCCTGGAAATTTGCTGGTCAGCAGCCAATTTCTGCAGCCTAACCTACTCAGAAAATGTGGTAAGCATCATCACTGCAGTTACCTCCTCAGGTGTCCCAGAGCCTGCTCTGTTTTCCTGCGCTGCCTTTTTTCATGCCACTTTTCCCATCACGAAGCCCCAAGGCCTACTGAGCGCTCAGCAAACTCTCCAGCTCCCACCTCTCACAAACGCCTCTACCATTTGCTAGCTTCCCCCTAAAGCCACATTATGACCCTCAGCCTGCCCTGCAAGCTCTGCATCTTCCCAGCCCTGCTTTTGTCTCCCAGCTCTCTTTCAGCAGAAAGGCGTCCTGCCAGGTACTGGCACTGCATCCTTGCTGTCCCTGAGGAACCGTCTCGACTTTTGAGTAGCCCTGCAGAAGGCAAAGCCAGTGGCTGCTCTCTGAACAGTTCACTTTCTTCTCATCTCCTGCCTGCATCTCCTCCCTCCTCTTTCTTATCCTTTGCCATAGCAAGGAGGCCACCATTTCATGTTCTGCAAAAAAAATGCATCTCTGTAAACCAAACGCTATAAGAGTCAGTGTACAGTTTATTCTTAACAGCTGTTTCACTATAATATATATCCACTGAGACTAGCAACACAGGGACTGAAGAGTGAGTGCCAGTGGGAAATTAGTGTTTGTCATCTGACCACATAGCTATCAGGAACAGGCAGGATCATTTTAGTGCAGGTAATTCCTCTTGTAAGAAGGGAAATGTGCCAGTTTTGGAATGGCAGATATGCAAGGGGGAAATGACAACTAAATCCCAAAGGCAGACCAGAATGCAGTAAAAAAATCAGGGATTACTTTGAAGTTTCCGATCCAGTACTCTGGATTTTCAAATTTGGGTTAAGGGTGTTTTTAGAAGGACAGAGTGTAGCTCTGATTCCCTAGCTAAGGGAGCACTGAGACAGAAGATACATGCTCATGTATCTTAGGGATGCATGAGTGCTCCAGTGTTTAATCCAGAAAAGGAAAATATCAAAAAGTTACCAACCTATTTAAGATGGTCAAAACCACACCGTGTTGGATGGTCCCTGCTCCGCCTTCTTATCTGGTCCATTTCATATTTTTGGCCCATCTATGTCTTCACAGATTTCTAATCTGAAAAGTAAGGCTGATTGTCAACTGTATGGTGAAAGATTCACATAGAAATCTTTCTTCTGGAAAACTTCTTCTGAAGCAAGTCTGAAACAACTCTAGGGCCATTAGGTAAAGTAGCCTGTCCTTGCTGCCTCTGTCAATCAAACGTAAAAACCAAATAGGTGCTTTCATACATTTGCATCAATAATGAAATTTCTGAATTATCTTTCTTTGTATTAATATCTTGTTAACTACCACTCTTTGCCATTGCTTCTGAAAGCAACTGCATTGCAAATAATCTAAAGCATTCTTAACTAAACAAGAGAAAAAGAACAAAGATAGTAAATTAATTTAATTCTCTTTGTTTCCCACCCAGTTTCATTAATCAATACTACATATTACCTGCAATTCTGTTGCTCTCACAAAAACCTTTTATGCATGACTTTGGGGATATATTTTAGAAAGTTAGCAAGTTTAGAAAATGACAGGCTGCCCATGTAATTATTCTAACTTAATAATTCTCTTTTGTTCACACAGAGAAAAAATAGAAGTAAAAAAATACAGTTGGTGTGTAACTGAACTCAAGAAATAATAGCTTGCAGATTTGAGCAAGATTTTAATTTGCAGTGACTACACTCTCAGCATTCTAAACAAGTAATTTGCAGTCTGATCACACCTCCTGCTGGCCTGGACAACGTGTAGCACAGATATTCTGGCATACGTCTTAAATGTCCTAATCAGTTTGGGGAGGGGGTTTACCCCTTCTTTCCCCACAGGGCAACAAGTAGTCTCTGTCCAGCCAAGGGCAGCAGCGAGCTCTGCCTTCCTTCCTGCCACACACATAGCCATGCTCTGCCTATCTTTGGGGAACAGCTTTCTCCACTAGAGAAATACTTTAGCCTTTGGCTTTGAAAGCATCACTTCTCTCCCTCTTTCCCCTGACTGCAGGGTTATCTCACCTGCGGGGACAACGCATATGCCCCTTTATAAAGTCTGTCAGTGGGAATTCACGGTCTCCATCTCCTCCCTAGGACCCCCAGCAAGTCTTTAACCGAGGCAGGTCAGCAGCCCTTTCCACGTCTCAAAGTGACTATATGCCCCATATAGCAACTGTGGTAGGATGTTGATTTAAAAAACATAGGGTAATCCCAAGGAGAAGTAAATCTGTTCCATATGTTCCCTTCTCTTTCCACAGGGAACTTGCATTTAGGTACTACTTCTTTGATTAGAGGTGTGAAATGCGTTTTAACATGTCCGTTAAGAAATTGCCATAATTTTATTTTTTACATAACTTTAGAGCACAGATGTTCTTTTCCAGCTAAACACAAAGATGCATACAAGTATTTTCCTATAACACATGGACAGATTTACTTCATAGCACTATAGGTATATGTTACAACATACTTTAAATGTCACTAAAAATATAACACAACAGGATAGAAGTTGTACTGCTGAAGTCTCGCAGTGTCTCATGGGAACACTTGAAAGGACAAGGAAGTAAAATATTCACGCTTGGTATTCACAGCCTGTTCATTACACATTTCTAGAAATGTGTGTTACCCCCTTTAATTAAAAAGAAAGCTGAAAGAGTAGGAGGAACAAAAGTGTTCTCAACTTCAATGACACTATTGGAAAATAATTATTTCAAAACTGCTTATCTGTTAAAAAGCTGGCAAGCTACCAGGATCTTGATTGCTGTAAGCAATTTTATAACTGCTCTACACAGATAAATTTAACAGAGAAATTAATTTCAGTCTCGTAATAAGTCTCATCTCATTACCAAAATGACGTCTGTGCTGCAACAGAGCCTTGCGCAAAGGCCTGCTAGTAGAGGATTTTGTGTGCATTTAACAACTGCCTAGAAAAAGTCCACCTCAAAATTCTGAATGCCATTTAAAGCTCCTTTCTAAAAATAATGTTTCCTAATTGTGAAACAGGAAGTGAAATATTATGACAAAAAGGGAAAGTCTTCCCAGTTTCACTTGTATTTTGTTCACTGGATTTCAGGTAAGCAACCTGACTGCCTGGAGCCATCATTTATTCTCAGTTTGTTCGGAACATGCCCCTGGGAGCAGTAACAAGAGTATTTCTCCTTCGAAGAACTGTATCGCCTATGCCATCTACCCTGCACCTTTTTTACTTTTTTGCAATCCAGGGCACCTGAAAACATGTTAATGATATGTCAGGCTTCTCTGTCCACAGACATGGTAACAATATGATGGAATAATAAAGATTATCTGTGGGTAAAAAAAGTGGTCTCCTTCCTTCATGCCACTATGATGCCCTTTTCTGGGACCCGTCTTCCCACAGGACATTTCTATTACATCCCCAACTCCTCCAAAAAGTCTTTGAAAAAGCTGGAAAATACGACATGACCAAGAACCAAAATTAAAACCTGACAGTATATTCAGCAATATGCTCTGAATGCTTTGAGCCAATTTATGGCCACTGTGCTCTGCAAAAAAAGGCACAAAACAATAACAGAGTGCATAACGGCTCATAAATCCAGCCATGCTAGTGCTCGTGCTTACAGCTCTCAGATGGCATGGCTTGAGCAGCAACATTATGAATAGCCTGATTTTTTTTCTTCTGCTGTTCTTACTGGTGTTCTTGTTATGGCACATCAACCTGGGTATAAAAAAAATGAGCGCTTGATATATCCTGATGAAAATCCTGATATGGATTTCAGCTTTGCTAACGCAGAACTTCACTATACAGCATCTCATTTTTGGGAGCCACAGTACCATTTTCTGCTACTAGACATCCCATCCAACAAACTACAGAGAGCAGATTTACTGGCACAGAAGGCATTTTTTCATGAGGTACTCCTCACACATTTGCTAGTGTACTTGACCACACAAATCAATATCTCTTTACAGAGCACATGCTGTGAGCAGTAAGAAAACAGACTGTTTTCTTCAATCCAGCAAATCCTTACAACCACAACTTCATTTCACTATTTTTTTCCCGATTACAGAATTGCTCTGTTCATCAGTTTTGCTTCCTTGGCATAAACTCATCTGCAGATTTATAGAAAGTGTATGCATTTAATACAGCAGACATTTAATTTGTTCTTGAACTTTTCCACATAAAATGAAGATTAAAATCCTCCCCTAAGATTTTTTGTTTATAATTAAACTTATCTGATTTTCAACCTAAGTTTCTTGACCTATCTTCTCAAAGATGTTTTTCTTTGTTCCTTTTCTTGTTTCCACAGCAACCTTTCCATGACTATTATTAAGTTTTTTCCTGCTTTCTTATAATTCTATAAGGATATGGTGATTTTGGCTTTTTGTGCTTTGTTTTTTTGTTTTGTATTAACAAATGCAGAGATATTTACCTATATGTCTGCTAAAACAAAACAAGGATTCTGGGACAATGGTCATCTCCCTCTCATGCAGTAATTAGATAATTCTGCAAAATTTCATTTAAATCAGCAGTACTGTTGTCTGTGTCTCACTTCACCAGCTTCCACAATACCACAAGCTGATTGTAGTCCAAGGTGGGGAAGGAATCTTCTCTGGACCCCATTTAAATATTTCATATGGGAGCATCAGCCAAGAGTACCGAAAGAAGCCATCCACTCTACTTTAAATTTTTGAATAAATGTTAAATAGAGCTAATATCAGTCCCCAGTGATTAATACAACCCAGATCACACCTAGGGAGAAACACTGAGTCACTGTAGTTGAAAATTTTGATGGTGATCCACAGAAAGATTGCCCATCCACATCCACATTGTAGGAGATACTATTTCAAAGCAAAAAAGAGACCAGCACGATGAGCTTTACGCTGTTATTGCCATCCATTTCTTCCCTTTCCTTTTTTTTGCTTTCAGTATATTTTATAAAATGCTCTAGAAATTATTGTATATATACATGTGTATGTGCTTAGATGTCTGTATGCTATAACTGCCAGAAGTGCATCAAAATAATAGAATCTCTCATTTAAAATAGTATGGAGAAACCATATCAGGTTCTGTGCAACTGCTTCCAGAAGACATGAAAATAGACCCTTCCCCCATCTGAGATTTGCAAAAGCAAATGCAACATTGAAGTCAAAAGAAGTCCTCTGTTTAGGAGCTGTTGTAGTTTATAAGCTAATGCAGAGGGGCAAGGTTTTATGTTTTTCCTTTAAGCAAAACACAAGTAAAGTTCAGACGTGCAATTATTTTCTGAGGCCAACAGATAACAAACAAACTTTCAGTTAGACTTTATTGCAAAAGCTATTAGATTTTAAAGTAATGTTCCAGTTCATATAAATGAATATTAAAGATAGGCAGTTTATGTCCCAATTGTTGCCACACATTGTTTATACTGAATTGTCTTCAATACCAGTAATAGCTTTTGAGTGGCGAAAGGGACTGTTCCCGACACTGTGCATTTTACACACCGTGACTACTGGCTTTCAAAGCTCAGCTGAGTAGGAAAATACATCTGAGAGGATTAAGCTCCAGTTCCAGCCCAGAACTTTGCTAATAATAGTTATTCTTTCTCTTCTCCATCAAAAGCAAATGCAACATTCAATGTCTCTTTCAAATTTATTGGAAAACATATGCCTGAACCTTTTCAAAAACATTCTCTTTATGGTCTGGTTTTTTCTGAACAGGTGGTTAATGGGACGTGTTTGGGGTTTTCCCACTGAGTCTGCAACACCTCAAAGTAAAGTTTCCAGACCTCCTCATGTTTTATGCTGCTTGCTTCAAGGGGTACATTTGCTATAGCAGCTGTTCCTTCCATATTCAATGGATTTCAAGGTTTTAAAATAGTTACCTGTAAAAACAGAATAAACCTTAAGGTACAACAGTCAAAGGACTATTAGTTTCACCAGCCTGGAATATAAAATGCTTATCTTAAAAAAAACATTCTCCTACACTATATGGAACAGCAGTACAGCTGAATGAGAACTTTTCTTGAAAGATTTTTCTTTGCAAATGCACCAATTTATCTAAGCACTTCTCTACTGAGGCATCACCTTTTAGGGACGTTCTCAGTTTTAATAAGAAACTTTCACTGACAATGATTTCTCAGTTCCAAATTGAGTTTTCAGACCAAACCAGATAAAAAATTTGGCTGCACCCATTCAGAGCACACGTTGACTCTCCACTACACAACCGGACCAGTGAAGTGAGAGCTACACCTTACTCCAGGTGTGATGGTGACCTGACAGGAACAGAGTTTTAGTTTTTTGCAGGAAGGGCTCACACTTCCAGGTGGAGGTTTAACCAGCTCTGGCTTTCTGGCTCACAGCAAACTACACATTTTTTTCCTGTGATCCTCAAGGAGTTTTCCCCTGTAGCACCTCTGAGGTTTGGCTGGGTCCTGCTCCCTGCTCACCTCAGCAGCTTCTCAGTTCCTCTGCATGAGCTGCAAATTCTCAGAAAGTTGCTATATGCCCTTCCTTACTGAACCTCTTCACCTACTGCTCAATGCACAGTGAAAGATTCCCTCCCATAGCGGGGGCTGCATCCTGAAACTTCTCTAGGGGTAGCCCAATATTTGCAGGAAGGACAAGAGGAATGTGTGGTTCTATGCAATTTTAAGCACTGCAGCATGTAAGACGTACTGTGACACCACCTACCAAAGCAAGGGAGGTAAAAGCTGGCAGCATATCCTATGCAATGCCTACTACACACCTACTAGAGACTCACTGACCCAACAGCACAACAGATGAAAGTACTACAATACATCAAATCAGCTTTACATCAGCAGCTTTAGACCACCCCGGCTACAATGCACCTGAACAGAACAAATGCAGAACTGGCTATTCAGCAAGAGATTCCTCGTCTGTCAAGGAATTTTCATTCTAGATATAGCATCTCCTAGAGCTCACGAGTTGTCCAAGATCTTAAGTTTTCCTCTTTAATGCCACAATTAGTGTTTTGGATTGCTCTCTGATCTTCAAAGTCACAAAAATTTTGTGGAACTGGGGATTTTTGTTTAGCAAAATCTACAAGTCAAAATACTTGTGCAACTTTCCAAAATTTTACAGAAATTATGGGTGGAAGAAAAGTTGCTTCTATCTGATACTGTAGATATTTTCTTTATCTTCATAATAATAATACCTTTTTAAACACCTTTCATTCTGACTTTAAAAACTATCTGCTTTTGAAAACGGAATTGTAATACCTCTTCTGAGTTCTGAATAGTCCTTATGAAAGCTAAGGTCTTAGCCATCAAAAATAAAGTACACATGGACATTTCAGCTTCAATTCCTTGGTAACGTGTTCTATATAAGATAATTTTAAAGAATTCTCTTGACTGAATTTGTATTGCTGCTTTCTTCAGCCTATAGACTGTACTAGAGATATGCAAGCAATTTATTTCAACTGTAACTTGCAAACTTAGGGATTAATTGTAAAAAATGTAACTTTCATCAGGAGGGGAAAGCAGATACGTATGCTGATCAAGGCAAATAATGTGCTGAACTCTAACACAATAATTTCCTTCCAAGCTGTCAATTTATTCTGAGATAAATAGTAAATTGGTGCTATTTAATGTTAACTTATTATAGCCCTGTTCAGCCTTCAGATAAGAATGAGTGACCAGAGAGGCTCTGACCTCTGCTACTCTCCCTGCAGAGGTTGGATCTGAGACTCCACCTAGACCCCACGAAGCTATTAGCATGCCTTCAGGCATTCTTCAGCTCAACGCTTCATATATCCTTTTTTATTCTACACTTTTTATTGTATTTAGTTACTGTGTCATGGCAGGCCCTTAGCAATCCAAGACACACACACCACAAAATTGTAACTACAGCCAATTCACTGGACTTTTTCCAGGAACTTTTGTGAATGGGTTTTGGTGTGTTGTTCCTCTCATGTCAAAGCTATTTTCTTCAAACCTTTTCCCGGGAAGTCCTTGAGTTCCAGGTTTACTTAATTCAGTTTTCACAGTGTCGTAAGAAGCTTGGTCATAAACTTTGCAGCTCATTTACACCAGTGCTGTCTGAGGAGCTGACTAAGATGAGTTTTTTCCTCAGCCTTACTAGGGTCAGTAGCTTTTCATCTGTGTTCTTTCAGTGCCTTTTAGAAAATGCTCCAGACAAAGGCAGGACAATTTTGCCTCTAAATTCTTAGCAACTTACTGAGGGGCCAGCGTAGATCTGCTGCAGCCCATTTAGGACTTAAAGACGCTTTTGAAAGATGCTAGTCTCAGGAGGTGACACTACAAAGCAGATCACAGGAGTTACATGTGCAAAACCACACATGCACCTCACCTGGAGTCTGAATACAAATAGCTATACGTTGTCAACGGCTTCTTCTTTAATTATGACATTCACATAAACAGCTGAGTGCTCATTGATTTTAACTAAAACCACCACATTTTGAACATATAGACTTTCACAATAAGTTCAATTCTTACCCTCAACTGCTTTGTGAAGCTAAGTTTAAGCAAAAACTATCTGCTTTCTGCATTGTTTTCAAAATGACTCAATCATTTGTATGCAGAGAATTTTTGCAAGTCTTACACAGGGCTTATCTATCTTATAGTTTAAGCTTTTAGTCCTACTTTAACATCAGATCTAGAAAGAAGCTTAAGGCTAAATAAATGAGTCCTAAAACCATTACTGTCCTTCACTGGTGACAGATCACATCTGTACAAGGCACTTAATTTGCTCTGGTGTTTAGTTTGAAACCACTCATTCGAAAAGTTCATGTAAATTATTCTTGTAACTTTTTTTGGGGTAATAATGAAAGACACAATGACAATTACATCTAAAATAAAAAAGTTTAAACATTCTAAAGCCATCCGATTTCATTATGCAAATAAGATTACATGTTAATAACAACACATGTCATTTCAGTAATATGACTTGACTTTGTACTTAAGTCATTTCAACATCATTAAATATGTGGAAGGTGGATGAGTCAATTTAGGTCATAGTCAGGTAGCACACCCATACAGATATAGACCATTTGGGCTCCCCACTTTAAGAAAGATGAGGAGCTGCTGGAGAGTGTCCAGTGGAGGGCTACAAGGATGGTGAGGGGACTGCAGCATCTCTCCAACAAGGAGAGGCTGAGGGAGCTGGGCTTGTTCAGCCTGAAGAAGAGAAGGCTGCGTGGGGACCTAATAAATGCTTACGAATATCTCAAGGGTGGGTGTCAGGAGGATGGGGCCAAACTCTTTCCACTGGTGCCCAGCGACAGGACAAGGGCCAATGGGCACAAGCTGAAGCATAGGAAGTTCCAGCTGAACATGAGGAAGAATTTCTTCACTCTGAGGGTGACGGAGCCCTGGAACAGGCTGCCCAGGGAGGTTGTGGAGTCTCCTTCTCTGGAGATATTCAAGACTCGCCTGGCCAAGGTCCTGTGCAGCCTGCTGTAGGTGACCCTGCTTTGGCAGGGGGGTTGGACTAGATGACCCACAGAGGTCCCTTCCAACCCCAAACACTCTGTGATTCTGTGATAAGACATACCTGTGATAACAGCAAATAAAATTTCAAATATATTTAGTAATTGCCCTTGTAATTTTCAATGTGAAGGATGTACTTTGGAGTTTATCACCTGTGCCACTGTACAATATATTTTAATTTCCTTAAAAATCAGCCAGCCTGGGCCCATACACTCTGCTGGGGCAGTTGAACTCATGCACAAAGGAGCTGCTCACTTCCAGCTGAAAGGAGAGGCCCAGCCCTCCCATCCCACCATCAGCTCAGCTCTCTGGCTTGCATCAGCCAGGACACAGGAGAGGGACTGATTTCTTGCTAGACATGCACAAACCACGCCAGAGACACCTGTAGGCCTGCCCAGAACTTGCTGATGAGACAGACAGGCTGGGTATACATGACCAACACCCCCTTGACTGCTGGACTGTTCCTCATTCAAGAGACTGCTGGATAATAGCTGAACAGCATTTTCAATTCCTATGGTGTTGCCCTGCTTCCCTGCAATGCCTCACATTTCCTCAGCATCATACCTAGGTATTACAGGACGCGCAGAGAGCACAATATGCTAAATGCTTATCCTGCGACTGAGCATTTTCATTCAAAGGCAACTCCGCAATTGTCATCTTAGGCTTCTGACAAGAGGAGTTTACAGGGTCTGCTACTTAGCTTGTTCAAAGACAACACTGCGGCTGACTGTTCTGTTACACCCCATATACCTGTTAGCATCACAAGGCTTAGAGACTTAGTAACAAATATCATGAGGGCAAGCTACATTCTGACTAGTCAGGCATTAGGTCTCCTGCTTAGTGGCTGGCCTTGGGCAGGTGCTGATTTTGTAACTTGGCTGAGTAGCTATGGGTAGGCAGAAGAGATATGGTCATGAATCTGTGCTCAAAAAGGGGAGGATTACATCACTGCAGAATACAGACCATCAAAGAGTCTGGCATAGTCATACCTTCTCCACAGCGAGGAGGCATAGCTGAGCAATCATTATTTATAACATAAGTGAGCTGGTTGGTGAGTTTGGGAAACAACTGAATAAAGATAAACAGAAGAATCTTGAGGGACTAAATGAGAAATGCGTTCCTTCCAGAGGCAGATTTGTGCTGCGAGGTTCAGGATGGCATACTGGCTATGCAGAACCATTTCTGTTTCGCAGTCCCTTCTTGCTTGAGGCAGAATAAGTTTCCTAGGGAATATAAAAGCATATGGATCTGGTTTCCTAAATATTTAGCGATTAATCATATGGAAAATCACTGGAAATCCACAAGAAGAGGGGAAATGGTGTAGTGGTGGAATTGACAGTGTTAGGTTAATGGTTGGACTCAGTGACCTTAAAGGTCTCCTCCAACTTAAAAAAGTCTGCGATTCTATGATGTTATGAAAAATAATCACTAGACACTGGATTTAAATTCATTTGTTTCCATTGTAATTCTCAGATGAAGATTTTACGTACAATCAAACCAAGAATTTTGATGCAAGTTTTCTAAAAGCTTCCTTGAAAGCAGAATGTTCTTGGATGAAAAAATAAAAAACACATTTTAAGTAAAAAGGCTCTGTATTTGCTTGTGTATATACAAATCCTAAAATAGGCATACAGATCAAAGTAGCATTTGAACTTCGGCTTAAATAAGCTATAAAAGCTTTTCATAAGCAAGGGCTGAAACTCAAAATTGTCAATCATTTTGCAGTATTATGATAATTTTATTGGTTGAAATACAATAATAGTCTTACACTACAGAAAAATATTTTCAATATAGATAAAAAATTAAAATATAAAAATATGGGGATAAGTTTGGCTCTTGACTATACACATGCATCCTTTCTGAAGGCTGCACAGATGTAAATCAGCTGAATTTTAGCTTTGATCTCAATTTTCAGATAAAATTTCTGCCATATTTTGAAATACTACAAGTAATGGTGGAAGTCACGTAATGCACTCTGCATTCAACACATGCAGTTAAAAGTGAGAATCAAAATCAATGACTTTGATCACCTAAGACTGTAGACACTGATTCTGTAACTTCTGTGTAAGCACACATATATATATATTGTTATATATATATATATATATATAATATAACCATAGATCCTGGTCTGTCACTTACATGTTTCCTGTTGAAGGATATGCTCTGTGTGCACAAATACAGAGAAATAAATTCTGCACCAGACTCTACTCATTCTGCTGCAGCTGCATCTGGTTATGCCAGTGGTCATTTTGTTTTTTTGGTCCATTATTTTTCAGAATTTTGTCAGCGGGAGAATTTTTCCTCTTAAAGAATTTGGATCCTTCAGTTGGCTTGTCTTTGTCCCAGTCCCTCCAGAGTCCCATATAAGAGAAGCATGAATGCTTCACCCAGCAGCACTCACTGGCTTTACATGCTGACCTTGCAAATTTTTGTGATCTTTCTAAGAAAATAGCAGAGAGACAGTTTCTATTCAAAGGACATGGAAATAACCTCAGAAAAGGCCATAACAGTGATAGGTCAAGCTCAAACAAATGTAAAAGCATGTTGGAGTGTGGCACCCTATCCAGGATAATACAATCTCTTTTAACAGTAATGTTTTCTTTCTTGAGTGCACTCCCACAGTGATCCCACGAAGTGGCTGATCGGAGCTGCCTCGCAGTAAAATAGGAAATATGGAAGAAGATGGGTGTTTGCCCCATCATATTGGACACCTGGACAACCTAAAAGCACAGCAGCATGATGAACAGTGAACATATCTCTGCTTAAGTGCCTGACAGACGATGTTGGTTATCGGCCAGTAGAAATAACTACTTTCCATGCCAGCACAATGGCAGCAGCATTAGCCCACCGCTCTTTAAACAACTGGGAAATTACTGCTGGTTTTATGTCAGCAGCAAATCACAAAACTGACGCTGAGGAGTCCAAGATGGAGCTATCTATACAAGTTTTTCTGAGGCCTTCAGGGATTCACAGAAGGGAGAGACCCTAGGTCAAGCAGTAGGTACCCCCAGCTTCCCTACTGGCCTTGAAACAGCAGCCGCTGGCAAAGCACTGGTCAGCCCTCTGTACAAGCACACATCTGCATGGGTGATGGGTACATCGATCTCAGGAGTCCCCACTTCACGAGCACTTGTTTTACAGCGGGATTTCATCTCCAGCTCCAACTGATGGAGATGAGCTAACAGGTTGTGGGGTCCCTCTTAAGGTAAGCTGAAGAGTGCACATCTCGCATGGAGCAACTACTTACAAGAAGTGAACAAAGAACAGGAGCACACAGCTTCAGCAAAGACTCTCAAAAGGTTTCACATTGCCTAGGGTTGTAAAATCCACAAGTTAGTCCTGAAAACAATACTGTAACTAGCAGTTAGAAACTGTTCACAGGCAACAGCTACTTCTGGGACCTTAATAACTGATTTGTTATGCAGCACCTTTTAGGAGCACCATTAAAAAGTTATGTCAACTTACAATGAAAAGCATATTTCCGTATTCACCAGCTTTATTTGTCTTTTCAAAATATTCCTCTTACTACAGCAATTTTGATGTTACCTCAGGAGATTTCTGATTTACTTCCCGTCTTATTTTGCATTTGCACTTTAGTGGAACCTAAAAGTCATAGTCAGTATTAGGCCCCATTCCATGAAACACCACATGTGTTAATCCTTTTTTAAAGCTAGCTATTACTCAGTGTCTGCGGGAGACAGCCCTTGGCAAGCTTTTCAAGGACAAAGCACTTCCAACATGGAACTGTAACACTGACATTTCTTTTTTACATTGTAAGAATTACATGTCGTAGTCGTATACTATGCATAAATTCAACATGCATTCAGTCTTCATAACAAAGTTTCTCTTTTTTCTTGCCTTGATTACAGATTTATGCTACAAACCAATTCTGAGCAGGTTCAGCTGAGACTGGTGTAAGCATCTGTGCCTGTTGTATTTGCCTGTCATCAAACAGACAATTAAAGTCAGCAACAATTTATGGAGGACAATACCTCCTTAATTTCCAAGCACAGGTGTAATGGAAAAGAGTTCTTGCCCTATTCACGACTAATGAAAATACCAATGAATTACTGTAACTGCTGCTCGGTATGAGTAGTGAACAGGGCAGCAGTTGTGCAGGAATAATACACTGGACTCTGTAGCACAGAGGGGCACGATAAAGAAATTATGGGCAGTCTTCACTTCGCATTTCCAAGCACATCCTTTTTACCAAGCAACATTCTGGATTTTGCTTTTCCTGAATTATCTCATTGTTATACACAACTCAGGAGAAAATATCAAAACATCACACGGAGTGATACAAAGCCAACTTGAATTTTTAGTATGAGGATAAATAGCATCATCCGCTTAGCAGAAAGCTGAGCAAAGAATCACAGTAACCAAAGTCAACAGTCAGAGTATGCCAATAAACACGGTTGTTGTACCAAGGCATAAATATTGCTCGATTTGACCAAAATACTTACATAAAGATGTAGATCTGATGAGTCATAACTCAGACACCATTAAGAAAATGGATTTCAGTTGTTACTTTTGTTGCGCAATCAAAATCCCTCCTGGATGGCAGCATCTTAGTTATCTAGCTTAGAGGTTCTGATGCAACTTTAAATGTTCCAATAGAACCTAGGTTCATCACAAATGCTCTCACAAATAAAAACATCTTTAATATTGGTATAAAAAGCTACTCAACAACTCCTAGTTTTCCCAGAGAATATAGTCTCTTCACTATTGATTGTAGAAGAAAAAAAAAAAGATACATTCTCAGTAAAATTTTCCATGAGTTTGTGTAATTTCTTCTCTGCAAATCTGTCACACTAAGAAGCATTATGAAACTGAGTAAGTGTCCATAAACTTCTGTCTGCTAAACAGTTGTACTATCACATGGTTTAGCCATGCCACCTGAAATTCTTCATCTTCCTTTTCTCTCTTGCTCTATATCCCAGAGCCTCAGCTAACATTAACAACTTCCCCACAAAGCCAAAGAAACAGGGAATATGTATTTAGCATTAAAAAGATCCAAGGATAACATACTTGAAAGCTTTGGCATTTTGAGTAAGCAGAGAAAAAAAGTTTAGGCCACTCTTGGAGTTCTTTCAAATTTATGCGTGTCACTTATCATTTCAAGTCAATGGGTACTTTGCGATTGTTATTTGTGTAAGTTACATACATTCTGCTCCATGTTGTCCATGCTACAAAGCAACTGTGCAACCCCAGAAGAGCTTTATTTTAACAAATATTTGACTGAGCCAGTGGAATGAATAGCCAAAGGGACAAGAGAGAACAATTTCACATAAATTGTTAACAACAGAAAAGTAATATCCAAGCAGTTGTACCAACTGTTGGTAAATTTTACATGGCTGTAAAATTCAATAAGATTTATAGCCTTTCATTTCAGAAAATGAGCACAACCCATTTACAGCCTCATGCCCTGTGACCCCTTCCGAATTCATGCCACTAATACCTATCCTGCAACATGTGTAATAATATCACATATGTGTAAAGATACTATAAATATATAGAGAATACACATCAGCGACATCTACTTTTATACTTTGTGATCAAGTCCCCAGATTACTATCTGGGGAATAAAACACATAAAACTAGATTCCTATTCTGATTTTGGTTTAGTACAACCTCATTTCTCCCATCTTGTGTATAGGGCTGGATGGCCTCCTGCTGTCTGTCTGCATTCGCTGGTCCTCAGTGCTTCGTGTAAGTGCTACACTTTGTGTCTTTGCTCCAGTTTGTTGGGATTCCCTTTGGTGCTTTGACATTTGCAAGCTCCAGGAACAGACTAGAGAAACGCTTACTAGTACCTGAAAAAAATCTCCCTTTTGGGAGGGAGTTTTCAGCTTTGTCAGAGAGGAATCCCTCCCACTAACAGGTGTTCCTGATGGAGCCCAGCAAGCATACAATTTTTTCCGGCTGTGAACTGCAATCAAACTGACAATTATGTGTTTGCTTTTGTCCTTGATAAAAGCTCATTTAGCCACAACATTAGGCTGATTGTTTTTCCTACTGCCTTCTTACATATAGTTTTAAGTTACCCGTTAAGACTTTCCCCCTCCTCAACAAAATGCATGCAATAAGTGATCTTCAGAGCTCCTGCTAAGTTTGATGCATTTATGAAAACACCAGTTCTCAGAGGGGATCTACTTGTTATCTGCTACACCCAGTGAAGGTTATAGAGTCCGGAACGAGTTTTGTAGTGGGAGAGGTGATTATTATTCCACACTGCATCTATCATCTGCACTATAGGTATCTTCTGTGGGGGAACCACCTAAGCAACAGAATCAAGCATTGCTGCCCATCAACAGCAAGCAATGTTTACCTACCAGCAGGCACAGCGACGGCAGCCCATGTGCATCGACACGACTGCTGCCTGTGTGAGCAAAGACGCAAAGTGTAGCAGTTAAATGCAGCACTGAGGAGCAGGGGAATGCAGACAGACAGCAGGAGGCCATCCAGCCCTATACACAAGATGGGAGAAATGAGGTTATATTAAACCAAAATCAGAATAGAAATCTAGTTTTATGTGTTTTATACCCCAGATAGTAATCTGGGGGCTTGATCACAAAGCAGCCCTCCCAGAGACAGCAGCTAATGCTGAACAAGGCACAGCTCCTGCATGCTTCCCAAAGGCTTCTCCCACTTGCTTGCAGCACGACTCTCCACCAGAACCAGCCAGGAAAGACGCTGTCTCGGTGCTTTTTTGAATGTACACATTATTATTAGGAGGAGTGTTACTGGGACATTTGGTGGACTTTTGGCAGCCCTCATGAGTTTCCACACCTCATTTGTTACGGGGGTGTCAGCCTGTTTGTAGCCAAGTCCTCCAAAAGAACATCGCCAGTATTCTGTGTCACATGGGATTGAACTCCCTCACTTACTCTCCTGGGCTGCTGCTACCATCTCTTCCTTTCTCCTTCATTTTCCCCATGTTTCTAAAGCACCTATGCCTTCCTCCCTGGGACTCCTCATTTCTCCCTGCTTCTGACCTGTCTCTCTTATCTCTTACTAAATAGTGAGAGCGTGCATTCACCTCCTCTTGCTTTCTGCCCTCCTGCCATCCCTCATCTTACTGTCAATTAAAACTTTAGAGGAGGAAGCACTCGACTTTCCAGCAGTGTCATATAAAATTTATTCAGTGTAGGCAGAAAAAGTGCATAAAGTACACCGTAAAGATGCACAGGGTAAAAATCATTCTTAGGATGCTAAACCATTATTAAGTAAAGCAGGCATTTCTTGCCACTCCTTTACCACTAGGATCTTACAGTGACAGAAAGTAGAGTTTAGAAAAAGAAGCATTATAAAACCTTGCTATGGTTGCATGAAATGCTAGACTCAGAAGGAAATAAATTTAAGTAAGAATGTAAGAAAAAAAATACCTCAAGTCTCAGAGCTCATATGCAAACGTCACTCAGCACTGAGGGTTATATTGTTCAAATCTCTAGGTTCATTGTTCTTGCTGCCTCTCTTGCCGTACTAGTAAATCATCCGTAATCATTAGCAAATTATGGAATCTTATGGCTAGAGAAAAAGAGAGACATGAAGTACAGATGTTTCCCCAGTTCCTATATATTTACACTACTCCTTGAACATGGCTGAGCACTAACAGCACACAGGCAGTGCCCTCTTTAGGGATCCTCTGCCAAAGCACCTTGAAAAAGCCCTAAACTCATGCTACTTGCAACAGATCCTCCAAAACAAACGAGAATAAAAACATTTTCTCCAAGACTTAATAAAGCTCATATGCCAAGAAGGGGCACTCAGACAAAAGTCATGAAACAGTGCTGTCTCACAAGTTATATCCAACATAATTATTACAGCAGGTCCCCAAGACTCCGCTCCATCATCACTCAAATAGGAGCATCACTGCACTACAATTACTCACTTTATGCTAGAGTAGTTCATCAGTTAGCACTCTGCCATGTCCTATCTACTCAAAAAGTCATGGTAGATATAAGTTTTAGTCCTCAATGCTCACCAAAAACAACTTCCATTTCTTGTTTATGAACCAGCTTTAAACAATACAGAAGTTTTATTTTCATAAATAAGTTTTACTGTCATTTTTACTTGGCTGAAGTCAAGCAATCCACAGGCTGTATTATAATTATGTAGAAGTAGGGGGTTAAAAACTACGGTTCAGGGTAAAGACACTGCAGGTGTGCAGTTTAATGAGTTCTTAATTGAGTTGTGGGAGAGCATAAAAAGGAAGAGCAGAGGGTGATTACAGGGCTCTTTCAGAGAAGGGAGCAGTGCAAGCACTGAACTCTATAATCAAGAATAAAGAAAAACGAGTTCACCTCTAATTTTCTCCATACTACAATCTTCGTTATTCATGCTCAGAATTCAAGAATAGAATTTGTACCATTAAGTTAACTGACAAGATTAACCTTTTTTGAGATGTACTTGTTTTAAGGCTAATACTGCAAAAAAATGAGGAAAGATATAAAAAATCACTTGAATCTGAAAAATATATTGCCTACACTCCTGTTTTGCAAATCAGTAAGATTTCTCTCTGGCTTCTGCGTGTTCTCTGCTATTGAATAGACTACACAGGATAAATCTGCAGAGGAAAACATGGAAAGAGACACCACAAGGATGGAAAAAGCAGCTACCTGGATTTACTACTGCACTCTATCCTCAATTCTCTTCCTCCTCTCTCCAAGAAACAACCATCACAAAACCCCTTCTCTCTGCTCAGGGAAAGCTATCTACAAAGTGCTTGGGTAGGCACTGCAGGAAAACACTCACACACCACAATGAGAATGCTCTTGAAAATGCTAAGGAGATGTAAATATGTTAAGGAGACAAAATTTCATATATGCTACGCTTTTTATAAATGCTAAGGAGAAATTATACCGTGCACCCATCTGCAACTGTGGACAGTTGATACTGGACACTCACTTTGCTGCCACACATAAATCTGACAAGTGATCAGAGCAGTTTCAACCTTCAGTTGGGCAGAAGACAGGCACTGAAAAACCAGCACAGTGTCACTCACCACAACTCTGGACTTCAGCTACTTGGGCTATGAGATGTTTGGGGGTTTTTTGAGAAATAAAAAAATAAAATTACGCATCTTTCCAAGTAGCTCTATGCAGTTCGCTTGTTACCTGAGATGTCTTATTTTTTTTCAAATTTATTATTTAGAACTATGAAATTCATGAGAGAGAACAATCTGCCTTGACCTCTGGGAAAAAAAGAAATTTTTATATATAAAAACTTCTTCACTATCACCTCAGTTTTATGAGAAAACTCTTGTATTTGTACAGCTACAGCAAGTTCTTGTAATCATTTTGTATACTGCATTGGATTATTTTATCTAAGCATTTTAAAAATTCTTTTACATCAGGCTTTAAGAGCTCAAAGTTGCTGGTTTTTCCCATAAATATAGTTTTAACCGCATGTTGCTGTCAGGGAACTGTCAGCTACCTTTCACAAAGCCACAGCAGGCTTGAATTCACCAAGCTGGTTGCAAAGTTACTGAAATTTGTCCCCAGTATAGTGGTCCCTGCCTCCATGCCAGCTTCTGACTCTGGGAGGTGACAGAGGGAAGAGGGACGACAAGCTTAATAACCATTGTGACCCTCTGGAACCATTATTATCTTCTATTCCAATTTCCCTTATAACTTACATTACAGAATATGACCCATTACTTCCTACATCAGGCTTATAATGCTTAATTCAAATATCATTGCAAGAATCCAGCGCATTCATCTTCAAGATCCAGGAAATCTAGCTGTTTAATGACATGAAGCCTGATCTAGAGCCCACTTATGTCAAATGGGAGTCTTTCAGCAGACTAATGGCCTTTGCTTAAGGGCCATCAGCACCAATAAATCAGGAGGTAATTTTAGCTCTAATCAGACAGATCTTGAGAAGTTCATGTAAACACACTCACCAAGTTCCCTTTGGCCATCCCTAAAAACTGGCAGCAGGAATGACCATACTCTCAGCAGCTAATAGGTAACTTCCCAGTAGCTGCATAACGTGCAGGCAAGGAAACATTCTAAAACTTCGTGGCACTAAGTATAGTGCTACAAAGACATTGAGACTTAACGCCAGAGAAGATTTGGGCAGTGCAGGTATGCTCACTGGACCAAACTACCGTAACACATCTGAAGCTCCCTCCTTGGGGCTAGGGAGAGCACCTCATCCAACTGCAGTAATTGAGCTGCTTTACACTATTTTATTATGTACAGAACACAGATGCAAATAAAGAATTTGCCTAGCATAAGCAAAAAATGTTCTGCTGTAGTTGTCAAACCATGCATGCTAATTGGAAGTTGTTGGGCTAATTGGTAGCTGTTACTTCTTCTTTGTCCTGTGCTACGGTACACTCAACCTACAGCAGTATTTCACTTACTTGCACACCCCTGAAAGTTCCTTTATCTGTATCCAAATAACAAACATTTTAAGAAAGATTTTACTGTAATGTTGGTCAAGAACATGCTGCAGGAGTCCTTTCCATGTTATCTACAAGCAAACAAGGATATTTGTCCAAGAGGTGCCCATTTGCATCAGTACTTTACTGAAATTCTGTTTGTGCACATTAGTACTGTTTTTTTATTGAAGGTCTGGTTCTTTAATCTATTATCTATCATCATTAGTGATTATTTTGCATGTGAAGCAACATGTATTCTTTTAAAATAATTTGCTCATGTTAAAATCTCCAAGCCGTGGCATTAAACTGAAATGTTAAGCTGTGTATTGAAAAGCTCTCTGAACAGAAAGAAACCTTCACTCAGAGATAATCATGTCACCCATATCAGGATTATATTTAAACAGTACAGATCAATGGAAGCTCATGTAACTACTATGATGAAAAAAATATTGATGATTTGATAAACAGCTCTCTGAGGAAGTATTTCCTTCATTTTATATTTACACGTTCTAAACAAAATGCAGTTATAAACTCAGTTCCACTTGATTTTGGACCTTGTAAATGCAAGTACTCCTCAAATTACACACCACACATACTCATTTAACATTTATCCATATTAGTAATAATTACCACAGTGTTCAAAGCCAAGACAGATTTAAATCTTTCCACGCTATAATTCCGCCAGCCCCCACCACTTTAATGATTACTTTGAAAACCCAGTACTCACACATCATCTTTCCACTAAGCAACAGAATTTATTCATAGTTTAGTCAGCAATTTATTTTGTACAGCAGCTGCTGAGAAGAGCTTCTTAGCTCAGCTTTTAGGATCATCCACTTTCTGTTATATTTTATAATTGCAGATACAACAGTAATAGAAAATTCCCTGTTTATATTTTGGGAAAGCTGCACTGCTTTGTGTATATACTGCACGTTCTTTAAAGAGAATGTTCAGTGGGATGAGTACAATCCTGATTAACACTGTGCAGCCTTTTATAGAACAAGGAAACCAAAGTTGAAATTAGCAGAGCATGGTCCCTATAAGGAAGACCAAGCTGTTCCTCAGAAGTGAAATTACCACCTTTCTAGCAAAAATCTTTTATAGATCTCAATATTAAAAAAATCTATCATATTTAGCCCAAACGGTAAACCTAACAAATTCAAACACTTTCTAAACTAAAGGGGTTTTACTCCTTATTCCTGGACAGACTAATAAAACTATATGGCTTTCAATCCTTGCTGTTTGCTGTTCATTTTACCCAGATGTGTACTCTTATTAAATAAGACGAACACTAAAACAGTCAGCTCACAAATCAGTGAAATTATTATAATAAAAACCAACCAGATAAATGCAAGAAAAACAACTCATAGTAACTTTTCAGGAGGTGAAGAAAATGCATGAGGGTGTTTCATGCTAATTGTGCTTGCTGGTTTTTTCTTGATATTTTGCAATGGTTTCATCTTGAGCTCTAGCAAGTGAATTCTGATGTCCTGGAAAAATTGCTGCAACTACCTGCCAAAATCAGCAGCAGATGAGATTTCTCAGGTTCTGTCTCCTAAAAGTTATTTTCTTAAGTGAGCTTTGCCTCTTCTTCTCCTATCGCATCTCTGAAGCCTTATTAAACATGATCTAAAAAACTAATACTGTACATAGACTCTTCAAAGTATGGGTTTATATTTGATAATTAAATCAACATGAAGATTAAAATGAAGAAGCTGAAAGTTTTTTGGCTTTCTTACATCCAATTAATAGATTGTAAACTCCAGGCTCTTAGAGTTCTTGTCTCAAAGAAAAAAACAATAGAGCTGCTATGAAACCATGGTAAAACTCATCATGCCCTTCCTTCCAGCTAAGTAAACACTTTCAACCTGTGTATCTCCAACCCCAGGACTTTCTGCCAACTTTTCAAATCACTAATTCATTAAGTTGATTCCAGAATGCATTGTTGACAACTGCTAAAATTTATGTCAAGCTGGGAACTCACAACCTTTAAAAACTTCAAATGAGACACATTCAGAGAAAAGAAAGATTGAAATAACAACAGTTTTAGTATTTTAAAGTGACAAATAACCTAAAGCCAAGGAAAGTTTAGAGTAATAAAGAATACCTTGCTGTGAAGATAATTACACGTAACTGGCCAAGGTTTTAGATGGACCAGGTGGTTTCCATCCAGATTAGACATTTGGGATCCACATTGATGACTAAAAGAAACAAGTTGCCCTAAGGTGACCTGTTATTACAGTTACTACACAAACAAAATCAAAATCCAACAACAAAACAGAGAGTTGTGTCCTTAAACATAAAGCACTACTTAACAAAAGAGAGCCATAAAAATGCTGATCCAAAACAGTATCTAAGTGAAATCTAGAAGTAAGTCTAACCACAAATTTGCCCTCAAAACCAGTCAGACTATTGGAATTAACAGAACAAAATCACTGATCTACTGAATTTACAAGAATGAATCCGCAGAAATTGCAGTGTGTTTAGTTCCAAATCCCAATTTAAAATATCAATAAATCTTTATCATGACAACAGGTAGATAACTGGAAAATGGGTTATTACCCAACATAATGTAAACTTCACAAGTTCGGGGTCATCTATGGCTTACACATTCGCATCATAGATTGGTGAGTGAGCTTTTCTTTCGAAGTGCAAGAAAACATAGTATGCAGCAAATCCACCCAGAGTAGCAGAAGTGATTGATATGTATCTGCAATGTATACAAATATGCCTCCTTCAAAACACATGTTAATGCTTCTCTTTTATGAGATCTTATTTAGGGCTTTCTAAACTTGATAAAGCACTTTTTCTCTGGCAGCTGCTTCATATGCACATACACGGACAGGAACACGTATCTATACCTGCTAATACAGACCAGGATGGACTTGGCTCTTCCTCAGCTAACCGATCACAGGAGGGGACAGAAAGGGACTGGTGGGTCTCCACCCTTCCCAGTGCTCCAGCACCCAGCTCTGTTGAGCAGGCAATGGGCATTGGCTGCTGCCCCAGGCCCAGCAGACCCCCAGAAGCCAGAGGAAAGCAGGGAGAAGCTATTTCCCGGCAGTTCCTTTGTTCCATGACCGCCTTGGCATGGTCAACCCTATTCAGAGGTACCAGAATTTGACTTGAGCCACAGTGAGTAAGTGAGCTCATCCTTGGCAAGTGTTGCCTCTGAAAAAGCTACCTACACTTTAATATTAAGAAACCAACAGAAGTTCATCATTTTGTAAACCTCAGAGGCCATAAGCTTGCAGTCTCTTCAGTATACCAGAAAGTTGAAATCATGTGATTGCTTCTGAAGATGCTGGTGTAACTTTGACTCTGTTAAAGATCGTGAAACTACATTATGTCTCCAGTTTAAGGCAAGTTTGAGCTAAAATCCTATTACAATAACTGACTGAGAAAGAAACAGCAATCGCCAGCCACTCAGTACCCACACATCAGAAAAAAATGAAGGAAACCCCACAAAACCAATCACCTTATGAATACATGCAAGCACAGCCCCTACAGAAACACAAAATATATATATATTTAGGAACTGAGTTGTAAATCAAATCATTCTTTCTGACAAGATGAAATTTTCAAGAATAAGTTATTTAAAAATTCCTCTAGATGTAGCATAATTAAGAAACAAAAAATCATAAGCAGAATTTAAGGTGTCTCTTCTTATACAGACTATCTTTCTTCCTCTGGGTCTGTGGGTGTAACTTGATGCTAAAAACAAAACTTTTACATAATACCTCAGGTTCTAGATAGCATCTTTTTTTCATTTTTGTCCTAGGATATTAGCATCGCCTGTTTCATTACTTCAGATCAATGGAGTTTCTGTGTGGCAAAGCTTGATGTGGAACATGCTTTATCAGGTAAAAAACCACATGAATTCAAGGTTAATACCAGTGAAGTTTGATCATCTACACCGATACTGGAAAACAGACACACTTTTGGTTTTGCTTTTGCTTCAGTTTATTATCTCACTATCTATAGACATACCTAGAGAGAGAAAGATCTATAAATATATGAAAGACAAATTTCTATCCTTCCATCCCTACAGTAGACTATACAGTAGTTGTGCAGAAAATAACTTCCTAAAGCAAATGTGAACTAATATCCTTTAACTTATTTTAATTATGGCACATCTTGAAAAACCAACCTGTACAGAGAGATTCTCATGGATGTTTTTGTATTAAAAGAGATGATCAATGAGAATATTATTACTCAACTAGCCAATGAGAAAATGACTGCACTTGCCTACATTTCCTATTTCCATAAGTCAAACTAATTCCACTGGGTAAATCTATTAAAAAATAAAATCAGCTAGTGCTGATTTTTCCATATTAACTCCAGTTTATAAATAGGCTACTTTACATGTAGTTTTGTGCAGTTATTTTTCAATTTATTTTATTCAGGCATGTTAATTAATTTTGGCCTTAGTTAGTGCTGTCACTTAAAATTTCATATCACTGCAGTATAAATATATTTTTACAGTATCACATTCACATGAGAAAAATTGACAAAATCCACAAAAATTTTAGAATGATAAAGGTTGTCAGGGTAACAAATTATGCATACAGGCAAAAGGGTAAAATGTAATTATGCAGATGGAAAAATAAAAGAAGATAATTTACAACTGATACAGAAAATTACTGGCACAATAAGCATACCTCATAAATCAGTTCGTTAACAACCTAATTTATAACTTTCTGAAAAACTGCAAAGATAAAATAGAACCCTAGAAAGGAATTTAAGTGAGTCATGTCTTTTCTTTCAGTAATGCACCTACTAAGAACAGCATTAATAGATCAGCAGCACATTAAATAATTGATGCCACATTATTACCTCCCTCCCCTCTGCACTAATAAGCAATTACTTCTTGTGATGACCTACTCTTTCCAACAGGGAAAACAGGAAAGTTTCTGCAATACAGAAATGGCAGAAGCTCATAGGTCTGAGATTATCAGCTGGAAAACCCATTCATTTTTAAAAACATCAACAAACACTACTCAGGCCAGAATGAGAGCGGCACTTCAGTGCATTCTTACAAGTCCATTGAAAACAGGAACCTAGACCTGGCTTCTCCCCACAAACCAACAGGCACAACTGAGTATGCTTTTTTTTTTTAAAGCTATAAAATATTAACTATGGAGGACACGCTCCCCACCCACTTTTTTTTTTGAAAAAAAAAGAAGAGATACTTTGAAGGATAAAAATTTTAAAAATTGGGCAGCTCAGAAGAAATGAGTAAAGTCATGGTGGTTTATAGGCCCCTAAGTTTTCAAATTACACAGCACAACATGAAAACTAAAAGTCTATCCAAGTCCTACTGATTTAATGAGGATTCAGTCACAGGTCTAAATGGCTTTCTGTATTAAAGTGAAAAGAAAAAAGAAACGGATGATTTTTGTGAATAAGGTCACACAACAACATGTGACATATATTTGAGGAGAAAGAGGAGAGGAATAAAGGTACCACACTAAGGAACAAATGCAAGAACACATGGCACATGCATCAAAGACTATCTGACAGCAAGATGTTCAGGAAAGATTTCAAAACTTCAAGAAAAAATTGATCATCTGTGTGGCACACTGATCATACAAAACAGCAGGTAGGTATAACACCGTAATAACTTTCTTAGGCAAAACCCATCATCCTCTTGGTACAGCTAGGGACTTTGGCGTGCACTGATGTGACAAGTGTGGCAATGCTGTAGCATTTGCTGTCAGTAGGGAAGCAGCAGCCCTAAGAGTAGTCTGTATTATGGTTTCAGATACTGTCTTGGCAGAAATAAATAATAGGTAACTGCAAGGTTATCTCATTTGTGACATAAGTCATTAGACTGATTATGTGTCCATCTGCTCTGCTTTGCAAATTCACCTTCTGTCTTCATTAGCAACCATAAACCCAGACATATTATGACACAGGCTAAGAAATACATGTACCAACAATCATGAGCACAGACCGGAGAGCATTGCAGCTACTCAGCGCCACAAACACTAATGACTTTGAATCACACAATTAGCCTACTGGAAGTAAGAACCTTTAGAGCAAACATAGTACAAGATCTACATCTAGAAAAAAAGAATTTTCACTGTAAATATGCACAAAACCAAAGGGACTTTAATCTACAAAAACAGAGAGGGCTGTCAGTGAAGAGAGAGCTCAGCGTATTCATCACCATTGCCACCACAGCATTACTTTCCACTTGCCCAGCGGATTTCATTGAAGATCGAGATACCAGTCATTTGGCTCTGCTGCTTCTGCCTTCGCCAGGTCTTAACTGTGCTTTTCTCCGTGCAGCAAAATGTAGCAATACAAAGGCGTTGCAAAGCATATTCTTGCTCTGCCCTGGTACAGGATCCTCTAACAGGAGCTTCTCTGCTGCAGAGCCTACTCCCACTTCCCAAACCATGCTCTGCTGAACTCCAGTCAGCTTCACTTTTGTTTATGCAGAAACGAAAGTGCTACGCTATGTTGCCATCAGGTAAGGGAGCAAAATCCATTCCCACTACAGGGATGAATTTGGTGGAGGTGCTTAAGATTAAAATGAATATATGTTCAAGCAGCTAGAACTCTTCTGCATGATCACCAAAGAGAACCTCCCCAACATCCATTTTATGCTTTGTACACTATGATAGCTAACAGTTAAATTATTTACAGGGTAAGCACTTGTACCATAAGGGTATTTTTCTTAGCTATGTATTCATATCAAGGGAAGCAAAAATAGTATAGTCCTAATGGATACATTTCTATTCATACATTCCACATTTTTCTCATTCTACCCTAAGGCAATCATTATATAGGGTAACGAAGGAAATTAAAATGATTTCTGTTTCCTTTCTTCTTTATGAATCTTTAATTATTTTTAATTTGAATGCTTTAATCCATCCTTTCATAAAATGGATAAAGCAGTAATTCCTAAAAAGCCTTTTGCCTTTTTTTTTTTTCCCCAGTCATCCCTCTATACAACATATTCCCTAAAACCTTGTAGGAATTTTGTTTCTGGTACATACTTTCCTATTTTATCAGTATTCAAAGAAGCAACTAAGGGCATCTCCAGCATAAGGAGTGATTCAGTAGAGCACACATGCATGTTTCTCTATAAGCAAATAATTCCATTGCTTTTTGTTCTACAAAGCATTTAAGAAAAAGCTATTTACTGTAAGCTGTGCTCACTGCCATGAGTAATCTTTTTTTATTTAAATGAGACTAATAAAGGTAGAAAACATGCTACCCAAGAGTGGTTTAGGAGGACAAGCCAAGCTTGAGGAGCTTTTCTTTGCAACAAGCCAAGAGAAAACGGGAGGTAAACATTTAGTTTGAAAGTCTATCATCTGCAGTGGGCTTGTGAGTGGGCAGAAGAACTTGGGAGCTAAACCCACACTGAATTAGTCCTTCAACCCAGAAATCACTGCCTGCTGAGGTCATTGCTGGGCACCAGGAGCAAACCTTCCACAGTCTCTCTAGACTTCTGCTGTCACAACTCTTACAAATGAAATGCCTGCAACCCCCCCTGCCCTATATTCACAGGCCTGTCACCACTACCCCTTCACACACCAGTCTTTGCGGTCAGAACAAGCACCTGCCTTGGTTACTTCAGATCCATCTGGAAAGCAAAAAAACAATTGAAAAAATTAACCATTCCCCACCACCCCAACTTAGGAGCTGAGGTACTTCTGAACATTTCACTAGTCTTCATTAAAAGCATAGCCCTGAAACCTTGCTAGTACAGCCCAAGCATGAACTCAAGTTAGAGTGGCATACACTCCCCAAATTTCTTGTCCTAATGGAAGGAGAGATATTTAGGTGATGCACACAGAACATTAGAGCATAACGACCATTAGGTATTTCTAGTGTGTCAGGTACACTGCACTTCCTAGTTGCACTTGACATAACACAACTAGCCAGTCTTTTGGAACTACTTTTTTTAAAATATCTCAAAAATTTTGCATTAAGGCAAAATTTTTGAATGATCCTCATCTAGTCAGAGTCAAGCAAACCACCCTTTGCCTGGATACAGGAGCTGTGAAGTGTGAGGGCAGGTCTTTCTGAGTCCAGATCAGAGGGGGCAGGAGGAGGCCACTCCATCTTCCAACTTCAAAGGAGGAGGCACGCATAACAGAGGCTGTTTTTAACAGGCAGATTAACTGCCACAACTAAATCTCTGTCAGGACATTTATTTGCAAAAATTCAGATGTTCCAATGCATCCATCTTTCCCACCGGAACTGTTCCATTATGTATAAACACCCACATATTTGTTTATACACATATCTTCTGCAGAGAAAGAGACAAGTAGCCTGAAGGTTGGGTCTGTTTTCTGAAAGAGGAAAAGAGATGCAAGTCTGCACTCTGAGAAACAGCAGGATTTTGACCCACTGGTGTCTTACCTCCCCATGGATCACTCTGCACAGTGGACTGCTGGCTATTCCAATGTTGGTAGGGTCACTCTCTTTGAAGAGAAAAGCTATGAAAAGCTTTGAGTTCAATTAACTAGCTTTCATTTTACTTACTTATCTTGAATTAAAAAAATACCATTAAGAAACCCTGACCCAAATATTTCATACATAAAAGAAGCCTTTGTAGCAGGTGTAATATTCCTAAGAGGTGGTTAATGAGAAATGTACATCAGAGTTTAACTGGAACAAGTCTTTGATGTTGGTTAGCTTACCTGTTGACACTAAAGAAAAAGATCACAAGGATTACACTGTTGACACTAAAGAAAAAGATCACAAGGGAGAGAGTGAGCACGCATTGCATCTTTACTGGGGGGCTGTTACAATTGGATAAGCCACTGTCTCCTGGGCTGTTGCACTGCAGCTCATAACAAACCTCACTGAACCTCTCCATTAACCCTACACACAACTCCACAACAGGACACCTACAACCCACAGAGTCAGATTCCGCCAGCATGGCCCATGAAGGACTGACCTGCAGTTGACTTCTGGGAGCTTTGATTTCAGTGGGTTTACTTCAGCACAAACCCTGTCAGATCACATAGTCCTTAAGATAAACTAAAGAACATTCACAGCTGAGGTGGAAAAAAAATACATTAAAAAAAACTGATGTCTGAAAAATATAAAGTAGATTTTCACAGAATCACAGAATGTTCGGGGTTGGAAGGGACCTCTGTGGGTCATCTAGTCCAACACCCCTGCCGAAGCAGGGTCACCTACAAGCAGGCTGCACAGGACCTTGTCCAGGCGGGTCTTGAATATCTCCAGAGAAGGAGACTCCACAACTCCTCTGGGCAACCTGTTCCTGTGCTCCATCACCCTCAGAGGGAAGAAGTTCTTCCTCATGTTCAGACGGAACTTCCTATGCTTCAGCTTTTGCTCGTTGCCCCTTGTCCTGTCACTGGGCACCACCAAAAAGAGTCTGGCCCCATCCTCCTGACACCCACCCTTCAGATATTTATAAGCATTTATTAGGTCCCATCACAGCCTTCTCTTCTTCAGGCTGAACAAGCCCAGCTCCCTCAGCCTTTCCTCATAGGACAGATGCTCCAGTCCCCTCATCATCCTCGTAGCCCTCTGCTGAACTCTCTCCAATAGCTGCTCATCTTTCTTGAACTGGGGAGCCCAGATCTGGACACAGTACTCCAGATGGGGTCTCACTAGGGCAGAGTAGAGGGGGAGGAGAACCTCCCTTGACCTGCTGGCCACACTCCTCTTGATGCATCCCAGGATCCCATTGGCCTTCTTGGCAACAAAGGCACACTGCTGGCTCATGGTTAACCTGTCGTCCACCAGGACACCCAGGTCCCTCTCCGCAGAGCTGCTCTCCAGCAGGTCCACCCCAAGCCTGTACTGGTGCATGAGGCT
>Ga0065711_1001548_pt1 | contig 42278 bp, 18 predicted proteins | sample Hoacrofraction12_FD_59098 | JGI IMG/M metagenome (GOLD analysis project Ga0065711, IMG submission 59098) | Hoatzin crop microbial communities from Cojedes, Venezuela - Epithelial fraction 12 v2 (version 2) | ecosystem: Host-associated > Birds > Digestive system > Esophagus > Crop | place...
CCTCAAAAAAAAAAAAAAAAAAAAGATACATGCAGTCTTCAATTTAATAAGGCAACATTATTCTAACCCCGCATTAGTCAGACAGAGGACAAAGGATATATTTTTTAAGAAATGTTGAAAGTGTTTAATGTTTTTTGAATATTGAAGCAAGGAACAAGAAACAGGAACTTTTCAGACTGGAAAGGGTGATGCATACTTCGAAAATGTGTCTTTTCAGGAGTTGTGCGCCAACCCTCAGTTTATAGTTGGAGGAGCTACTCGCACAGATGTCTGCCAAGGAGAGCTGGGTATGTACGGCACTTCCGAATTTTGTTCGGAAGGAAAAAAAAAAAAAAGAATCTTCATTTAAAAATTCCTCATACACATGCCATTTTATTGGCTATCTCCCAGCCATAGTATGGAGAGAGGCAGACACCCAAGAAAGGGACTCATGCACAAGCATTGCTGCCTGGTATGGAGTGTATATGGGCTTGTAAGAGCATTGTCAAAACTGGAAGACACCAAAGAGTCTCCTGGAGGTAGGGAGCTATTTATCCCCTTGTGGAACAGAAAGACTGGCTTGCTTTTCACCTCTTGAGACAGAGCTGGACACCAACCTAATCATGAGAGCACTTGCCTTGAAGCAAGAGAGTGGGCTTCATGTCCATCCCAGCAAGAGTGGCTCCAAAGACTTGGGGGACAAGGGACAGCAGGGAGGTTTCATCCAGTAGCCTAGTCATTAGGGATTTTTATTTGGCAGACAGAGCAAGTTCCATCCCTCATTTCACACTGAACAAACACACAACCACCAAGGAGCAGAGCAGGAACTGGTTTAGTACAGGGGCTGGGGCTGTGACATGCCATTTCATGCCAAGCAGGATGGGCCATATGCTTGCAGGCATGATTTATAAACAAGGACCGCATCATAAAACCATGAACAGGGCACAAACTTTGTAATACCATCCACAACAAGCAATTGTTCCAAGGCCTTCATGCTGGATGCTCCTTCTACTTGTCTGGTGTAGAGCTATGAGCAGCAGCAGGAGTGACCAAGCACCGGGCACGTTCTGCAAATGCAGCCAAAAAAGGCAGTGTTGCTCAGCTCCCCGAATTAGGGGCTGGCACGGACAAGGTGTCTCTCAGACAGCACTTGTCCTCTCCTAGAGATCTATTATAGCAAAACTTTCCCACTCATTTTTCTCTAAGGCTTGCCATTGTCTAAACAGAGCTCCTGTGCAAGCGGCCAGAAGGCAGCTGTAAGTGGGCTTTATTCCCTCTTTGAATAGCTGCCGCAGCAGCCTTCTTCCCTGCCTGCCTCGCTGATAAGAACTAGCTCCAGAAGACAGCAGCAGCAACCTCTCCTGACTACATATTGAGGCAAGAAGGCTGAAACTCTTGTAATGAGAATTTGATAGATTAGACACAGAGAAATAAGCCTTTCTCCCTCCTGCGCTGCTTACCACAGTACTCCTGACCTTACTGGTCTTCTAGCCCATCCATTGTGCAAATGAGGTTCAAACAATTTCTGCAAGTCATTGGTAATAAATAATACCAATGCTGGTCCTGTAAACACAGCACCATTAAAGCAATTGTTAAAAAATTCCCTGGTGTGTGGGCTTCTGCTCCAAATGCTAAAAATAAGATGCTCAATCATATACTTGCTCCAAGATACTTATTCAGGGGATGTTGAAAAAGAGTATGGGGAAATCACTAACTGTATTGTAGGAAAATGGTTCAGATAAGTAATAAAAGCAACATTTCTTGTCATCTCCAATTTGGGAAGTTTCTATAATAGCATAAAAAAAAATAAAGTTCACATGCCTGAAGTAAACCCTCATTTTCCTCGACAGTTTACAAGCTCAAGGACTGAAGAATATTGCCTGCTCTTAAACTAGAAGAGGTCAATGCATTATTTCTGTTAAGCCTAGATACTGAATACAAATACCGTGAGCCCCTTTTTATTTCTGCCACCTCCTGAACGTCTCTGTGGGGTTGCAGTCCTTTGTGCTAAATGGGCTTTCGTCAGACAGCAGTGCCAAAATCCATCAAACAACAGAACTCGGCCCAAAAGCCTCCTGTGAATCTGGGGACAATGCCTGCCCCCAGGCTTTTCCAAGCCAGCCTTCAGTGGGCAGTACCCCAAGTGCTGGTCCTGAAAGCTACCCCTTAACCTAGAAGAAAAGCCCCAGTATCTGATTCTGTTTTTGTTACAAGCTTCCTTTTCTCTCTCTCTCAAAGAAAAAAATAGTCAAAGATAATCCCATTTGTTTCTGCAAGGCTGCTTTGAATTGCTTCTACGTACACTGACCCTTCACAAAAATAAACCTCAGAATACAGGTACGGGACTTCCCTTTTAACGTTCAGGTATTTGCTTTACATGTCTGAGGTATACCATGCTTTTTTGGTATTTGATCCAATACCTTGAATTTCAAAGTCCTTGTTACTACAGCCCTCATGTAAAACACCTCTATTGAAATAGACTCTGATTACATATTTACGTAAGCCATGTATATGACCTGTTAATAAGTCCTTGAGGGAAATAGAGCCTATTTTTAATAATCTTCTCTGACGTATTTCTTTTCTTTTAAAAATAACACTACAGGTCTGGGTTTGTATGAACAAAAGGAACAAGAAAACCTACAGTTAGTCTCACTCCATTAAACTTATTTCTTTGAAAACAGCGTAAGCTAGATGAATATCAGCTTGGGAAGTTTGATGGGAACTTGAAAGACTTGAAACATTTTAAACGTTCTTTGAACCATATCTTTTTTGATAGCCTAGTAACAACTTGAAACACAGTCACACAGTCTTAGTTATTAAAGGTGATCTATGAAGTTTTCTTGCAGCGGTCTGAATAAGTTAACCCCAGAAATGTTTGCAGAAATTCTTAAGAAACAAGTGGCATAAATTCAATTTAAAGAACATAAAACATACTCAAACCCTCTCAGTTTAACATTGGCTTTCCAGATCTGCACCATTTGTATTCATGGGCACCTTTTGTTCTGAAAGCTCAGAGGGTACTCCAAGCACTGCAGCTCCCTTGGCCTGGGCTATCAGCTGGAGAAGTCCCCTGAAGCCAACGCAGATGATTCAGTTCACACCAGCTGAGGAGCCCACCTCATGAGGGCTTTGTGCATGTCTTGTCTTATGGGCAGATTTGAGAAGGTTATGGGTAGGCTGGAGAACAAACCAAAGCCCGACAGCTTTGAGGTAGATCTGATACCTGTTGAGGGAGCCTTTGGAGCTCCAGTAGGCAGGAGAGAGCTTAATAGTACTGGGTTTGTTCACTTATTTTGCCATGGACATCAATATATGGCTCTTCTGACGTTCAGTCCCATCCCCAGGGGTATCAGAGATCCTTGTTCTAGGACATAGATCCCTTAGATCTCAAAACATACATTAGCTGACAGCTGTTGAGACCCTGAAGAGAAGAAAGCCCATTCCATTGCTGGGTGCTCCTTTGCCTTTCAGTACACAGCTGCAGAGGTTAATTAATTTCCATGAAAAAACTTTAGGTAGCCTTCTTTCAAAATACCAAAGCAGGAACAACCTGCACTGCTAAAAATTACAAAGCTAGCAGGTCAGTGCTTCCTTGATATCTGATAGCATGCCACGGGTACTACGAGCTCTGAAAAAGGGCTTCCAGCTGAGACGAAAACCGAGCGTCAAATCTGCTTGGCAGACCAGGAAGCAAGAGCCACAGGAGTGCATTTGGATCCCTTCTGAACACCAGGCATTGCTGAAATAGTGAGAAGCCAGACTACAGTGAGGACAGAAATGCCTCTGTACTGCCCAGTTAGATCTTGGAGCCAGACACTTGGGCTTTGGGCTGAAACTCACCATCATTAGGCCGATGAAGAGTTCAGATGCTCTGCGTCTAGACACTTTGATGGCAGCTAAACAGAAACCGAGTGCTGCTCTGTGGCAACTGAAACTCATCAAATTTCTCATTTGTTTTATGGCCTCTGCGAGTGCAGTGTGCTTGGGTAAACTTCGTCAATACAGAGGAGTCGCTTAGCTCCCAGTTCACCAAGGATTCGATATTCTGTGCAGCAGCTGGATTATCTCTGTAAACCAGGAGGCACCTGCACAGCACAGAGAACACGAGCCATCTCAGCACATCTGTGAACAGCCAGTGACTTCATTTCGAGTACACTAATAGGCAAAGTAATTCTTCAAGATCATGTGTGTGTGCATATGTATATGTACACACAGAGAGCTACGCACAGCTAGGCTTGAGGTTTACCCTTTCCACCACAAACTCAAGGCCAGAATTGCTTATTTAAAATTAAAATAAATGAATAAAATAGTTGGACCATACCAAAGTTACAAATTACTTCAGATCCCGGAATCAAGCTGGCTTCTTTTTAGCACATTCAGCAGCAGCCGTAGACACTGTAATTGACACTTGTTTGAAACTTTAATTCATGAAATATGAGACTGAGCAGAAAGCAGTGTATGTGCCCATAGAAGATTTAGCCTTGCTCAGGGCTATTGCTGAGAAGACTTTTTTTTAAATTTATTTTTCTAAGCTAAAAGGCCACAACTTCAAATGCATGCAGTGAGCAGAAATGGTTTTTGTATTGTCATATTTCTGACTATAACTGTATTGGAAATACATTCTAATTAAATATTAAATTCATTGGCCTATTGGCCTCATTTCCTCTCCCTCCAAAAGTTCCTTTTTTAGGAAGGAAATCTAATAGTTTCCTCATAGTTTGAAAGAGGATTCATAACCTGCAGCTGGATCAGGACGAGTCTGAGCAGTCCTACATAAGCTCCCTTTCTCGGGAGCTTGTGCTGCTGCACTACACTGTTGGCAGAACCACAAACAAAACTCTGAAGTTTGCTGCTGGAAAAATTATGCTGAACTTTGAAAAAATGAACAAGCACTGTCCACTTGTACTTTTTTAGAACTAGTAATACATTATCCAGTAGGGATAAGAAACCTTATTAATAGGCCAGGATTCTATTATGGTGTACAAGAATGTAAGAGGCAACCTGTGCAGTTTGGGCTCCATCCTGGAAACTCCTTGGCATGGACAGATTCCTGCATCCTCTTTAATTTGTCTTAAAGCCAGCATCACAGGAACTGGAAAGTAACAAATTCACCACTGCAATTTTTCCGACATAATTCTTTCCATGAGTGCTTTGAGCAGACTTGCCCCTAATACTTCCCCAGGAGGTCCGACTGCATGGCACATTTGTGGGAGGCAGAAGTGCCAATGCCACTCACTGTCCCAGAGGCTAAGAAATTAATTCATACCGTAAGATAGCTGTAAAGGATTTCACGCTGCATTTCGCATGTTATGGGGATGGGATTCTGAAATTGTTTAGTTCTGAGTCAGGAAGTAAATAACATATTTAAGGAAAGCCCTCTCATTTCACTGATTCTTCTGCCTCATTTTGCATCAGACATACACCATTCTCAGCAAAGCTTAGAGTAGTTTCCCTTTCACTGGCTATAAAATCCTGGCTTGGACCAGGAAGGGGAAACCCTTCCAGATGTTGCATATCAGGAAAGGACCAGCTCGTCACTACTAGACCTGTAGTCTCTCCAGAGGTGGAGGAACACAACAGGGATGCCAGGATCCTCACCCTGCCACCTTTTTACAAATAGTCTTCTGTGCTTCACAGCATGCCAAGAACAGCAAGAAAATCTGGAGTAGTTAAAAAAAAATGAAGGCTTCAGTTCTAACTTTATAAGGCTTTTCGCCTTCCTCCTCCTAAGAGTCATTCATCCCCAACTTATCACCATTATTTCTAGCTCTCCAAGCAAAAGCAGAAGTTATAACAGCATAAAGCGTACACCTGTACCAAGGAAAGCCTCAAAGAAATAGATACAAAAACAGGTCTGAATGTTCTCAGTCTCACTTTTTCCTGCATCTGTATTTTCTTGGAAAAGGAGGTTCTTGAAGTCTTTTTTTCCCTCCGCCTTGTGCTCTCCCAATTTTGCTTATTTTATACATAGGTACCTAAGCCTGGGAGAAACCTTCCAATCCAGTCAGTTAAGCTCTCTCCCACAGAATGAAAAATAATTTGTAAAAGAGCTAGGTTGAAGATGAGCTTAAGAAGGTTTTTGCTCATAGTTGTTCTACAGGCTGAGGTTTTCAGACTTTCTTTTCTATATGCACAGCAGCAACTTTTTCCTATTTTCAGTTTAAACATCTCACAACCCATTTATTTTATCTTCTCTTCTGCAAGGGAAATCTTACCTTTCAAGTAAGAGCTCTTGGCTCAAACAGCTTTTCTGAGAAGTAGTATTTAACCTGCCTCAAACTTCCTCTTCAAACTTCACTTGTGCAGGATGAGCAGGACAAGATTTTTTTAACCTCTTCCCATAAGAGACACAGGTGGATGGGGAGAAACAGATAATCCAGCCATTTTCTACACCCTTCCAGCCTGAATGCTCTTTCCTGAATGTGGCAGCTAGGATGGCAAAGAGCAATCCTCAAGGAAGGCCCAAGTACCACCTCACATACTAATACTAGGTTTTCCCTCCTCCTTGGAAATGCCTGGGCTGGCACACCAGGTGGATCACAGTTTTACACCCATATCAGATCAGCCAGCTCAGGCAGTTACAGGTCACGGCACCAGGGGCATTTGTTTATAGGTATTGCTCAAGTCACTGCTTGCTTAACTGGGAACAGCTGTTTCTTGCTCAGCTCGGAGAGGGCATCTGGATACCTCCCAGGGGAGTACAGGCAGCAGGGAGCACACAGCACCAGGTGAGCCCCTGTATATTACCTTTACAATTATACTCATCACGACATTAAATGATGAAACCCTAGTCAATATAAAGAGTTAAATGCTGCTCTAAAATATTAAATCATGCTACAGATTAAACTCTTTACTTGGTTTCTCTGTTAGCTTAGTTCCACTGAAGCAAGGGCTGTTATGCCAATTGCTTGTGCAGAATATGCACCTGCACAAAGAAACTGTGTCTTGGCACAGATAGTCCACAGGGAACCAGGAAACTGTCAGCACTGTCAGAGCAGCTTTGTTTTCCTAGAGTTTCTGCACACCTCAGTAATAACACAAAAGTTCCTCCTGCTGTTTGCTGTATGCAAACACTGCAAGAAACCCATGTGTTGCTGAGTTAGATGTGACAGAGGCTTCCACTTACACAACCTCCTATCCACAACAAGCAGGTAACCCAGCAAAAAGCTTGAGCTCCAAGACACCCAGCCTCCAGCTAGGGCTGGGCATACCCCTTCTTGCCAGGATAAGGAGTGGGCCAGAGAAAGGACTCACCTCCTTGCAGAGTTCCCAGGAGACTTCAGCTTCTATTAGACTCATGGGCAAGTCTGTAGTAGTAGTCCTAAACACTGGTTGAAGTTCAGACCTTCAAAGAAAGGGCTAGAGAAGGAATAACCATCCAAACATTCCTGCTATCCATCAAACTTTCTCCAAAGGACAGGAACAGAAGTCCCACCATCCTTCTATCAACCCAGAGCTTTTACACTCTTCTGGTCACTTTCTAAGCCCTTGCCTCTCCCAGGTGTTGTGGCTCAGGTGTAGTTAAAGTATCACAGGTCATTAACTCTGTGCTGCCAAGCCAGGCTTTGCAACATGCATACCCCAAATACATTCTCTCTCTGGCTGTGTTCTCGGCCTCCTGAGAGCATTAACAAGCTTAGATAAAACAGCCTGCTTTCACAGCTTCATTAAAAAATCAAAATAGCAAAGCCCAAATGAGACCATTGAAACTACCACCATGATCAGCCTCAGAGGCCCCAAGATACCTGTGTGGCCTGGGTGAGTGGAAAATGAGCAAAAGCAACAAGTAACACAGCAAAACAAGAATGGATTGCGGAACCAATACAGAGTCTGGCAGGACTTTGTGAAGCATTTAATGACGCTATTTTAGTCTAGGTGGGAGGATGACATAATGGTGTAAGGATCAGCTTGTTGAAACACTATTCATTAATGAACCTTTCTGCCTTGTAACACATGTGTTTTTAGGTGATTGTTGGCTCCTGGCTGCTATTGCATCTCTGACTTTGAATCCAGATGTTCTGTACCGTGTTGTTCCCAAGGCTCAGAGTTTCCAGAAGGACTATGCTGGGATCTTTCATTTCCAGGTAACTATATGATCAGGGTATTGAGAATAAAAGAGGAAAATGCTAGTATTTAGCTAAAAGCAGCTTTTCTGTGTTTGGCACAGGCTAAATATTCAGGAATTACAATGTGTAAGTGAAACTTGGGGGGGCGAGGAGAAGGAAAGAACAGAATTAAATCATGTTAAATGGCACCTGCTCACTGGCTAGGTTCTGCTGTCTTACAGCCGATAGGGCGATTTATACAGGTTTTGTAAACTGAGCCAAACCATCATGCCATGTGAGTCAAGCCAAGCTCTGTTGCTGTCAACTGTCGAGAGGGAATTGAGGCTGATGCGGTTCCTCCTCTTTCCCTTCCCTCCTCACTGCTTTGTCTGGACTTCCTTGCCTGCAGACTTGGTGTGTTGGGACTGAGCCAGCCTGCTTTGACTAGCAGTTAGGCTTGGGTGTGAGCAGTGTGGATTCACCCTGCAAAGCTAAAGGAGGTGTTTTGGTGAGGAGAGATATTATAGAGCACATAGCTATCCCTTCCACCAGCTCATCTCAGCAGAGGGCTTGTTATGTAAATTATATTTCCTCTCCTCTCCTCCCCTCCCCTCCCCTCCCCTCCCCTTCTCAAATTCTAGATTAAAGGTTTCAAGTGCTCAGGCAAAAACCTGGTGTTAGCAATGTTTCACACCTCTCCCAGTATTTTCGGAAGGCATTAGCACTATTAAGTGCTTCCCCTTTGGGTGACCTCTCCTTGGACCATTTTTTACAGGGTCATTATTTTTTTGTTTTTGATCGGGCCTTAAAAGAGTAGACAAGAAAAGACTTCAGAGTATCCTGTCTACACACCAGCTTTCTGGACTCTCCACCATGTAAGCTCTGCATGGAGCACAGATAGTGTTCCAGATGTTATGTGCAAGAAGTCACTGTTTATAGTACCTATCAGCAAAACTTTAATACAGCGTTAAGAAGTACTTCACAGGGATGGAAAGAGTTTCACTCTGTTACAAGGAAAGAGTCCAACTCGGAAATGAAACCTCACAGTGAATTATCCAGGGGGAACTGATGAGAGGTGAAGGGGTAGAAAGATGGTAGCGTGGAGCTATCACATGCGCATCAGCCCTCACCATTTTTTCCTTTCTTCTTTTCGTCAGTTCTGGCAGTACGGAGAGTGGGTGGATGTCGTGGTGGATGACAGGCTGCCCACCAAGAACGGGAAACTGCTCTTTGTGCACTCGGAGGAAGGCAACGAGTTCTGGAGCGCACTGCTGGAGAAGGCCTATGCCAAGTACGGTGGCTAAGCAGGAGTCAGTGCTCCTGGGTGTGCAGAAGTTGACTGCCCAGGAGGTTGTGGTGTTAGACAGGGCCCGAGCAATACTAAATTATGAACCCTTCCTCCTGCAGTGCCAATGCTTACAAGCAGAGATGGCCCCTTATATAGCTCTTGTCATCTCCCCCACAGGTTGAACGGCTCTTATGAAGCTCTCACAGGAGGGTCCACTATAGAGGGCTTTGAGGATTTTACTGGAGGCATCTCCGAGTCCTATGAGCTGCGGAGGGCTCCTTCAAACCTGTACCAAATCATCCAGAAGGCTCTGAGAGCTGGGTCGTTGCTTGGATGTTCCATTGATGTAAGAGACTGTGGCCGCTTTACTCTCCCCGCTCCTCTTCTCAGGGCTCTGGTCCATATTGTAACTAAAGCTTGGACCAATGTTAGACGTAGGTAGGAAAGTCTGAATTAAGAACATACTACAATTAATGTGAGTCTTTTACTGATTTCAGTCATAAAAACTTTGGATGAGGTTCTAAATAATCGACTCTCATCATGCCTCTCCTTTCACATGACAGCCCGTGGTAATGCTTTGAGTCGAGGGGCTGGGGACTGGCCTTCCTGAACTCCATTTTCATTCTCTGAGTATCTTTTCTCATTCAGATTCTGTATCATTTCTGCTCCAGACATGCAACTGTCAGAGGAAAACCCTTTGAGATACTTTGTTGTAGCCTGTAGTCTGACTCTGGCCATGGTATTCAAGCCTAAAAATTATTGACACTTGTAATACAAATTCTCTCAAGTTACAGATTATATTTGAACATGTTTTGCAAACTCCATGCCTTTCACAGCCCGTTTCACTACATTGTTTGAAATCCTCGTTCATGGCATATAGGATTACCAGAGTTGAAATTTTGATATACTGGATCTCAGCTGAGGCAGGTTAGAGCTGAGTTCACATGAACATGTCCTTGCAGGTGACTGGATCCATTACCTGAGTTGGGGATTGGATTTAGATTTAGATTTCATTGTACATTCTCGAATATCTGTTATGCTAGGACTGCATATATAGGGACATGAGACAGAGGAGGTAAACTTTTGCTGTGGATCTCACCTCTGTTTAATACACTTTGCATCAGGGATATTGATATTCATTGTTCATAACACTTTGGATATCTTCCTCCTTATTAACTGGCTCATGAAATCTGTATTCATACACAATATATGGCCCTAAATGTGTATATTTTTATTGCCTCAGGTAACTACTGCAGCTGAAATAGAAGCAATCACAAGTCTGAAGCTGGTAAAGGGGCATGCTTACTCTGTCACTGGAGCAGAAGAGGTAAGCCAGCCTCTCCAGGGCCATCGTACAAAACAGCTTGGAGTTGCAATACTGCAGTGCCTTCACCTTTCCGGTGCCTTGCTGTGACTGATCAGATAAAAATGTTGCTACCTTATGCGCCCTGTTACAGAAAAAGAAAGTACCTGTAGTACCTAGCCAGGTTGAAAGCTTTGTACTGGTAGTTATATAGAGTATACTGTGCAGTCTGCAACTTGTATTGTACCACCAGACTGGAATACAAAACGTAAAGGTGGGCCACGCTGTTACTGACATGGAGGGTACAGAAAGGAGAAACAGGAGAGAAGGCAGCCGTTTCCCCACGTGTTCCTACTGCATGAAGTGGGAGCACGTACCTTGCCAGTCAGCCATAATGGGAAAGGAGTAGAAGCCTGTTTCATGAACTCCCCCATTAGTCTCACCTTCACAGTGAGCCCTAGACACTCCTGCTCCTCTTGAACTGGAATCATGACAGAGGTGTCCATGCCAAATAACCTCTTTCCAACCTTGCTGTGTCGTGCGATGTCTCCTGCTTTTGAGTATGTAGATACTCTGCTGGTTTGTAGCTGATGGTTTTCCTTGCAGGTTGCTGTCATTATACGAAATAGTGAGTGCTGCAGCTAATGGCTCACTTGACGGCACAGGAGAATGTAAAATAAGGGTGGAAGGCATCTAGGTGTCTTTTAACTATTGCAAATTGTAATGGACTGTATCCCTCAAGTACAAATCATGTTTTATCCTGTCTGAAAAGCAATTGCCCTGTGATGATTGGAATAATGGAAGTGCTCAGGCTCTGTTTGTTGTGGATCGTTTAGGTATATTACCGAGGACGGCCAGAGAAACTAGTGAGGCTGAGAAATCCCTGGGGTGAAGTGGAATGGACTGGAGCTTGGAGTGATAAGTAAGTTTTTATATGCCCCTGCTTCCCTCTCTTCAGTCTATTTTGATATCTTTTAAAAATTAGGTTGGGACTGTGCAGTTAATCCAATCACAAAGCACATTTAGGCGAGATACTAAATCAGTTGGAATAAAACACTATTAATTTATTAGCAAGGTTAGATATTGATCTGCTCTGCCCAGTGGACATTCTTCCTTGCCTCAGGCAGAGCTTTCTAATAAGAGAACAGCCTATGTTTTAATTACGAGCAGCCGAATGCAAGCCATATCCACGTCATTTTGCAAGACGACTTTTCTCAGATTGATCCAACTGACGGTGCCAGGACCTTAGTAGCATACGCAAACTAGTCCCAGTCCTGAGAAATACAGCAGGGCTAAACCATTGTGCCTGTGCTTCAACTCTAAGGTTCCCATGCTCTAAATCAGACCAGTATTTGGTTTCTACTGGAGAATCTTGAAAAAAATTTGGACTTTGACTAAGCGAAGGGCCTAGAAGTTTGAATACCTATCAGAAACCATCTGGGCTTCAGCTGTCTTGGAATCTCATGAGAACGGCAATGACAACACCTCTTTTATTTTTATATTTAGAATGGCATAAATTTTACTTTCATTTGGGCCATGATGTTTTTTCATGCGATACTTAGAGATTTCAGTTTCTTGTCCTGATTGACTACAATACCAGTGCTGATGTCATATAACACTTCAGGATAGAAAATAGAGATAAACATTAGAATTATTCCTACCTTTATCAAGCTGCTTTGCTCAGCTCCAAGATAAGGTGCCTCAGGCCATATCCTGATTTTGTGGCACCTGTTTTACCATGGGACAACCCTGCTGAGGCAGGTGCAGAACTGCACCGTCACGTGGGAGCAGATCAGTCCAGCTTGCTGCACCATAACATCAGAACGCAAAGGAGGAATGCAGTTTGCTATTAACATAGCAATGTTTTCTGCAGTACATTTTCTAATCCCATTTCTTTGCTTTCTTGTCCTTTGGTGACCCCAACAACGCAGTTTATATCATCTCCCTAGGGAGAATATCAGGCATCCCGACAGATCTTACAATGGAGAAGCTCTGCCCGACTTTCAGGCTGCATGTTACCTAATTCAGCCACTCCGCAGTATTTGTATATTCTGGTACCTGGCAGCCATGATTCAGTTTAAGGCTTACTTGCAGATACAGCTGCAGCCTGATTCCAGTCCTGTATTGTCAGATTGCAGTGTGTACTGCCATTGGGAGGGGCAGAAGGTCTAGTTGTCGGAGAAATACATCCTCCTTTATCAGCTGTAAAGGAAGACAGAGCCTAACTCTCTGATCTCATTGTAGAATGAAACATCACAACTGAACATCTTGTTTTTGTGCTTTGTCCGCAGTGCTCCTGAATGGAATTATGTTGATCCCAAACAAAAACAGGCTCTGGATAAGCAAGTAGATGATGGAGAGTTTTGGTGAGAATCATTCAGTTATCTTAATCTTTTGGACATTTTATGTACATGTATGCTTTTTAAGCAGCCCTTTCATTTGTATGAAGAGAAACTGCCACCAGCCACCACCAAGGGATGACATGCGTGTGTTGTTAGCCTCTTGCTTATCTCAATTCCCATTCAAATATTACCTTTTATTAGAGCTTTCATAACTCAGTGCTTATCCAAACTATGGAGACCAGATGGTAATAAAATTAATGAAGTGGCAAGAATGAACCTCAGCTGCTCTATATTTTGAGGTTTGTTTTTTTGCCTAAATGCTACACGCTAATAAAAAAGTTTAGATTATCAGCTTGGGAAGAGTCTGTTTACCGAGATCTAATGGAAAGCCCATCCTAGTTAGCTGATTATACGGATCAGTACTAAATCCATGTTACTCTGTCCTAGACTGGAAAGACAAATGCCCACTGTCTTTCAGTGCAATCAGCTATACAGGCCATAAGGCACTGAGAAAGGAGAACAGACCTCTGCTTGTGGCATGAAGTGATCAAGGTCTGCCACCCACCCAAAGCTACTAGGGCTGGTAAAAACAAACATGAACGATACAATTAAAGGAAAACACAAACTGAGATGGTTTTTCTATGGGGTGACTCTTTCTTAAGGGCCAACTCCTACTCCACTAAATCGCATCTCCTTGCACATTTTGTTCCACAAATTTTAGTGAATTTACTTATGAATTACTATCCATGAGGGATTGCCCACGGCTGAGGATGGAGAAAATGGCACGACTGAAACCATAATGGGTATCAGCTCAAGAACAACTGTCTCCAGGAGATAGATAGAGCTCATTCAGGGAGCAGGAAATTTTGTTTCCCAAAAGCCAGATCCAAGTTTCAGAGTTCAATTCAATGGGGCTTTGGACAGCTCATGTTTGCTGCGCTGTTGGGAAAGACATCCATTTGCAATCGCCTTGACTGTTGCAGGCTGATGGACTAACCCTGATCTTTTTCTGTACTAGGATGGCATTTTCAGATTTTCAAAGGCAGTTCACCCGCCTTGAGATCTGCAACTTGACTCCTGACACACTGACAAGCAACGAAGTCAATAAATGGGACCTGACTCTGTTTAATGGACAGTGGAGACGGGGTTCGACTGCTGGGGGCTGCCGGAACTACCAAGGTGGAGACCCACCCAGCCCAAGTGGGCACTTGGTGAAATACCAGCAAAACAACAAAAATTGTTGCCTATCAATCAGAGGGGGCTTTGGCGGGAAGAGCTTGGAGGTGTGGCCTTTTCTGCAGGGTTTAGATAGTAAGCAAAATCTTGGCAGCCTAAGCCAAGATCTAATTCAATCTTATTTTCTCGTTGGGGATTAGCAACCCATGAAGCAGTTAATTCATGGCTGTATTTGTTTTCTCTGTCTGCTTTTTCTGCTTACATGGCTTTTGCTACTGACTGGAGTAATCGTCCAAAGGGTTGGGTAGGCCAGGAAAGTGTCACAGTTCAGTGGCAGTGCTGTTTCCCATTCCTTTTCAGGTTAGACCTCTGGAGAGGCAGTCTGGCATTTGGTCATCTTGCAGCAATAACAGCCTTGGCCAAAGACATTCCCTGGAGATAGATGGCTGGCTGGAATTAACGATACCAGCTCCTCCCTGTTGATCATTACTCCCCAGGAAATACCTTGATGCTTTGATTTGCCATGGCTCCAATTGATATTCAGCATAGCTGTGAAAACATAAGAATATAATTTAATGGAAAGGACTGGATATACTCCAGGCATAAGTCCTTCCAAAGAGATATTTTCTGTAATTCTAGTGACAGTGGCTACAATGATAGCAAAATCTCCTCCTTTTTGTCTCACCTTGGAAATTCTTAGCAACATACTGGACCAATCCCCAGTTTAAAATCCAGTTGGATGAACCAGATGATGACCATGAAGGGAGTTTAAATGAGCCGTGCTGTACTATACTGGTGGGCTTGATGCAGAAGAACCGCAGGAGACAGAAGAAAATGGGAGAAGCTCTGCTTAGTATTGGTTATTCGCTCTATCAGGTAAGGTTTGTTCCTGACTAAAGGCTTTATTCCCTGTTCTGTTACGCTGGAAAGAATTAGTAATTTGCTACATCTTGACATTCAGCACTACGCTTCAAGAAGAACTGGGTTTTGCAAGACAATTCCAATCCTTCTCTCATTTCTTCCTGACCCACATAATATGCGAAGATTCAGATAAATTTAGGCTCAGTTTTTATCCCACTTTAACAGGAGAGCAGTGTAAAACTAGAGGCAATAATTTAGCAACAGTCTCATTGAGAACCTTCTCGTACAAAATCTGAATGGGGGCAGGCTTAGGGAGCCTGGCAATTCCAGATAAGTGTTTCTGATTACAGCCTATCGTTAGTGCTCAGTAGTCACTTTCTTTTTCTTATTATTTTTCCCTTGCATTTGAAAATTGTTTTGATTCATTGTCTACCATGCTATTGTTCTGGTTGAGTAATTTTGGTGGCTTTTGTCTGATTCTTCCAGTGTTGCTTGTGTCTAAAAATGTGATATAGGGAAAAAAAATCTACAGTGTCACCTCTAATTTCTGTGATGTGAGGGAAGAGAAGCAAATATAAAAGTTACCAACCAGTATTATCATTGACAATATCGAATCTAGAGAAAAGCAATTAAACGTTTTACAGATTCCACTGGATGAAGATCACTAACCAGCACAGGTGGGAGCAGATGGGAATGCGTGACCTTTGCTAATATATCTTGTGCAGGATAGTTCAAAACTAGGAAAGGCTTCCCTAGTGCCATAGTGTCTGCATACACAAACGGTTCTCACTAAGCACATTTCTGAGTTGCCATCTGCATGGTGCGAAGCACCCTGGCCTACTGGCATCCTGAATTTGCACATTAAGGATGTTTGTCTGCTCGTATCACTGAGTACAACCCTAGAGAAGTTAGCAGAGCTTTTGTGCTTTATATCTATTTCATCCCATCTGCCTCCTCTGTGACCTTTTCCATAGTAGGGTAGACTTGGTGACTCTTAACAATATGAAGACTTTCTTTTGAAAGACACGGTTGCTAAGTCATCTCGAGTAGACACCCAACTATGATCCAAATTACTTGGGTCATGCACTGTTGTAGATTTACATCATTGCAGCTGATGCTGTGGCTGAGGAGATCCAGTTAGGACAACATAGATGGTGACCTAAAGCAGATCTCTGTGCAGGAGAAGGTGAAAAGATGTATGCTCATGTCTACCTGCCCTGCAGAGTTTTTGAAAGTCACGTAGCTCAAACTGCCTACCCTGGCCTTCTGGTATGCTGGTTATAAGGAACAAGACCTGAGGCTTAAAGGGGCCATCTCATGCCCCAGAATCTTTGTATGGGACACATTTTCAAAAGCTCTTTTGAGACTTGGGAGGATGCTCTCTTTGGCTCTCACTGGAATCTGTGGTCTCAAGACAACTAATTGCTTTTGGAAAAGCTATTTTATATTTGGAGGTACAAATCAACATAGAGATTTAGTTAAATTAGGAAGGGGCAAATCTTGAAATTTATTATTGTAATATCCTTACAACAATCTCATCCTCTTCAGGCTGATTGCTAGTGGTGGTAACTCTGTATTTTTGTCATATTTCAATGGCAGTAGACTAGCAGATTTTAGGTCTGCTGCAATAAGTTCTGTTTGGTTTTGGTTAGCAAAGTGGGGCTAACTTGTCGACTTTCCTGACTGAACATTTAAAGGCTTACCCAAATATTTGCAACCAATAGTATCATTCACAACACCGTATCAAGAGAAAAGCAATTACATGTTTTATAGATTCCTCTGGGTGAAGATCCTGTTTTTCCTTTGGAACAGCTCTAGCGCAAGCTAGAACTTCCTGTATAACTGATACTAAAAAATGTAGTTGTAAATAAAAAAGAAAAAAAAATGTTTGAAGGAGGCTTTATCTGATTTATTTTTATTCAAATTATAGATGCAGGTATGTAGCAGTCCCTTAACATTGGCTCTTTCTCTTCCTTTCAGATTCCTCAGGAGGTATGTAATCTCTGCTGAAGATTTCTAGCCTCCAGATGGGCACCTCCTGTTGCACTGGAGAATTTAGCTACCAGGAAGACTTCTTCCTCACTAATGGCAGCTCTTCTGGAAAGCTTTTTTCTTGAATAGCTGGACCAGTATCTCAAGTTCTGAATAATCATTTCCAAGGGACTGGGGCACAAGGCTTTATTACAGACATCTGAGTCCCAGTCTTGACTTCATTTATACTTGTTAAAATTTGGCTTCCACTAAGTTTGTATAGCAGAGGTCAGAATTTGTCTGTTTATTACAGATGAAGGCAGAACAGGGTCTCTGCACTCTAAAATCGAGAAAATGTAGCTAATGTTATTCAGAAGTAATGCCAAATTCTGTGGATCCACTCCTTTTATAGTTCTGGGCTGGGGGCTCCTGGTAATGAACAAACCCTGCTCAACTTTTCCTAATCCTCCCAGATGTCAATACTGAGGTAAAAAGATTTTTCATTCCTGAAGAAAGAGACCCCAGGGGTGTCTGGCAGTAGGAACAGCCGATACTAATTACTGAGGTCCAGCAGCCTACGCTGACAATTTTTCCTCTGCTTTTCAGCTCTTTTCTTCTCTCTCTGTAAATGAATGTGTGGTCATGTGGCAATTAACTGTGTTCTTTTAACAGCCTTGCAGATGCAAAGGGTAAATGAACTTTATATATTGAAAAAGATATGGATCTGGCTTCTTAATCTTTGCAGTCCTACTTACCTTGAGATTGAGTGAGGAGAAAGGATAGGACTGTTGAATAAAAACCAAATACAATCTTATCTTCAGAACAAAAGAGGAAAAAACCCCAAATTTTTCTACAGTTTACAACAGAAAAATTGACTTATTTTAAAATGTTTGATAACATCTTTGTATGCTCCGATCTTAGACAGCAAGAAGCCTTATCCATATGCAATGTTCCTCACCCTTTGTCAACCACACAGCACTTTTTGTGGATCATTGAATCACACTTTTTGAAAGACATCCCTGTGAAGCAGAAGTCATGAATAGGAGGTTTATATTGTTTCTTCTTACATCAGTGTCTTGTTTTACAAGCTATGCAATGTTTCACTTGCTTAAGAGTATATTGGTACTAAGGAAAAATTAAGTACAGTTTTCCACATAATCCAAAGGCATACCCTTAGTATTACCAATAGAAGTTGTGTACATCACCTAATGGGGCCCCAAAAGTCTCACTCATGTGACTACTGCTTTGTCCTGTGTGCTATTCTTTTCTGTCTGGTTAAAGAAATCAGAAACTACTGCCTGACTGTTTCCCATGATAGAACCCTGATGGTTATCTTTTACGCCATCACTCGTGGATTTATTCTTTTATGCGAAGAAAAACTTGAGATGGCTTTAAAGCACTGAATTGAAACAAGGTGGCTGGCTGACCAGTGACTTGTCAAATGGTTTCTAACAAAATCCTATTTCCCACAGCTGGCAAGTAACACAGACATTCATGCAAACCGTGCTTTCTTCGCAAGGAACCAACCGGCAGCCCAGTCTGATCCTTATGTCAACCTGCGTGAAGTCTCCCGCCGCATGAAGTTGCCCCGAGGAGAGTACCTCATTGTGCCGTCCACTTTTGAGCCTTACAAAAATGGAGATTTCTGCCTGCGAGTTTTTGCTGAGAAACAGGCTAAAACACAGTGCGTATCTTCTCTGTAAAGCCTCTTCTTCTGCAGGTGAGCCATGTAAAGGAAAAGGTCAGGTGTTGCACCCACATCCTCTATCCACATACTCTACCTTTTCCCCTAACCAGCAAAATAGTCCCATTTCTAGGACCTATTTTCTTATGTAGTCTACAATATGTCACACACACCCATCCATGGTAGAGAGTCATGGCTCTTCCGATGGCCTTCAGCAAGCACTGAAGTGATAACTAGATTCCTCAGGTCTGTGAAGTAGAAATTCCCACAATTAAAGAGTGGAGGATTTGGGAGTATGACAATGAGGAGATTGTTTTAAAAAGAGTTCTATCAATAGCAGGCATTAAAAGAGAATACAGGAGTGTGGATACAAGACAAGAACAACAGGGCTGGATTTCCCAAGGAAAATGTCTTCAAAGAGGTGGGACACAGAGAGGTGGGATGGAGAGCATGTGAAGCAGGGAACCTGGGGGTTTGTTCTGTGCATTTGCTAACACCTTATATTTAAACAGCTTGTTTTGCTAATTATTTTAAAGGCAAATGGTAGACTCATAATTTCTGGTGGGGTTTTTTTTGTTTTGTTTTTCCTTAGGATGATTGGTGATGTGGTGACTGCAAAACCATATGAGGTAAACGTCTTAACGGGGCAGATTTTTTTTCCTAGCAGATTTTACTTTCATAATGTGGGGGCAAAGCAGAGGAGAGATTTTTATTTCTCCCCTAGGCTGGGATCACAGTACATGTTTGTGCTCAGGAGCAATACTTACTGGTTACAGGGCTTCTTTACATATCCATGGCTTAGTTTCACGTCCATTTTCACGTACCTGGGCCCATGGGGTACAGAAACTGCACTCTTGTAGGTTGGGCTGGAATGCATTAAATTGTGCTTCCATCTAGCACAGGTAGGAAAGGGTGGGAAGGGCACTGAATGATCCTTTTCATAGCAACAAACAGTCTCCCTGAAGCCCAAGCGAAAATGTGAACACAGACTTCCAAGGAACTGCTGTATTGCTATAGCCAGGTGCAGCAACATTTTCACTGCAGCTATTTTATAAAACTAGCTTAGTAACAGAAGAAAACTTTTTCATCAGTCTTAGAAAGTATTTACTCCCAAATGAAGCCAGCCCCTGGCTGGTCGTGATTTAAGTAGTGCCTCTGGTTTGCCATTGCTGCAGAGCAAGCGCTCGTCTTCGACTGCTGTAAATAGTTCCCCATAAAGTTGCTTTATGATATCCACAACTTGCTTTCTAGAACCACCTTGTAAACCGCACTCTCGATCATCTCTTTTCTCTAGCCTTATGTCGATAACAAAGATATAGATGAGGAATTCAAGACTCTGTTTCAAAAGCTCTCTGGAGAGGTGAGTGCATTAAAGTGAAAGAAAAAGACTGAGACCTCTCTGTTATGATTATGCAAATATTAGACTTGCCGATTCCGTTTACTGCCTGGTCTTCAAAAAACCAACCAGTTCTTCCCTTTTATTAACTCACAGCTTCAGTTCAATTTATATTACGATAGAGTAGCTTTACTACAATGTTCCTCTTTTTGCTGCAAAATGTGATTTGTTCCCTCAGTAATGCAGGGCATGGAATAATTTTGAAAACAGGGGTGATGGAAGTGAGGACTGTGAAAATATTATCCCATGGTGAAATAAATTACCTGTGGAGTTGGCATATAATTCTGACAATTGCCTAGTTGGCCAATTCCTTCCTTTTTGTTTAGAAGCCCCAGGAACTGGAAAACTGTTGGCTGAACTTTCTCTCTATTTACTTTATTTGACAAACCTCAGTATCTACAAAGCCCTGCTGTGCTAGCCTGTGACTCTCACGTCAGATTTTCTCTTAATGAACAGGTGGCCACTGGCACCAAGGAGGGAAAACATCTTGTCAGTTAGAAAGACCTTTCTGAGTTTTGAAAGGACAATTTTAGCATTGTTTGGTTGTGGTTTCCATAAGCCTGGAAAATCTCAAATGCTCTCTCGAACCTCTTTAGCTGAGAAAGAAGGCAGTTACCCAGTTCAGTCAAACCTGTTAAAAAGTTAACATTTACTGGGTCATGTCACCATAGGTCCTAACAAAACACTTCTTTCATATTTGAAAGACTAGGAAATACTCCTTGTTTCTGAGGATCTCCTCCATGTGATGTCTGATGGTAGATGTAAAGTGTTAGAAAAAAATTAAAACTTTACATGCCTTAGATAAGGGTTGGAAGGGAAATAGCACTCGGATGTCTGAGAGCAAATGAATATAGTTTGTTTCAAATATTTTTTGTGTTAACACCTAAAATATGTTTTCTGTCCAGGACTGTGAAGTGACTGCAATTGAACTTCAAACTATCCTAAACCGGGTTTTGGCGAAGAGTAAGTAACATTACGTAGTTGCCATTGAATGAAGGTGAGAAGCACGTGCTGAAATGAGGAGACATAAAGTTGCTCCTTGGTCAGAGTGACCGTCTCTGCCTGGATCCATCAGCACACAAGTGGGACCTGTGCTAAGAAAACCCAGCTCTATCAGCTAAGCATGATGAAAACCCAAGTTTTTGTCTGCCCCCCGCTGGGTTTCTCCTGGTTTGTTGAACCTCCAATATGGGATGAAAAAATACCACCTGGTGCTCCCCTTCCAAGAGCTGCCAGCCAATGTCCTGCAGAGGCACTGTATTCCCTGTACCTTCTTCAGAGAACCACAATGGGAAGATGTTATCATGCTGCTGCATAACTTCTGTGGACAGACAGAGGCTTACCACCCCCAAACTCAACAGCATCCCCTGCCCCTGTGCCAAAAAAGCCATGTTAATCAGCTGAAGGGAAATAGTGGAAGAAATGGTAGTGTCTTTACTTTGCTAACAAGATTTTAAGGTAGCTGACATCTCCAATGCTGTCTGCAGAAAAAAAAGTTGTACATAAGTATTACTGACTTGGATTTTTACTTCCTTTTTGTACAGGAAAGGATATTAAAAGTGATGGATTCAGCATTAACACTTGCAGGGAGATGATCAGCCTTTTAGATGTATCCTTTGAACATTTTTTCATCACCTTTAAAGTTTCTGGATCTCCTTTGCAAAACTTCCCGAGAAGATAGGCTAAGCTTACACTTCCATTGTCCAGGTGCATGGCTGGAGGCACAAAATTCAGCCAAGCAGCTCTATCAGCTCGGGGTGGCAGAAACCTGAACCATTTAATCATTGGTTGCTTCTCTCGCCTGCTCTGCATCTCTCATTGCTTAAACTTTTCACTAAAAATAGAAGGGAGGAGAAGCAGGGAACTTCTGCCTGGATGTACCCATGCAGTTTCGGATGCAGACACAGCATGCTTGGCTGGAGACAGGTTTTAAGCACAACCTCAACTTCCATCTCTGAGTCAGACACTGGTTACAGAGCACAGGGCTCAAAGCAACAGACACAGGCCCTGTTCGAAGGGTGAAGGCTACAAGCACGTGCTGTGCCTCCCTCCCCTCCACATAATACATAGGACATAGGGGAGCTAATAAGCTTTGCACAGCCAAGGTAAAAGGAGAGGTCAGCACATCTGCCCAGTACTCCTTTGACATGCTGGGAAGGTAGCCAGTGCACTGGGACAGTCAAGAGCCATGCTTCCAGGGTTATACTGATGCTGGTCTCATGACGTGGTCGTGTTGAGTTCAGAATGGATTAGCTGTGGATCTTGTGGTTGTTATGAGAAGTGATGGTGGGCAACTCTGTGTTTCTGCATAATTTTCCATAGGAAGGGGTGACCAAGGCCCTGAAGGACACTGGGAAAGACTGCGTAGCCTACTGTTGACTGTCTCTCTTCACCTACAGTTCCTGCCTCTGGTTCTTCGAACATTTGTTCACTGTGAGGCCAGTCCTTTGTTTCCCTAAAGATTCTAATCTACTGTTAACTGTACAAAATGCGAGTCGATCTAATTGTGCTTATATATTTAGCAATCCCATACATCATTCCTAGAGAGTGCAGATAGCCTAGAAAATCTTGGCATGCCTTTAGCTAAGCAAATGTAAACCTGTAAGCATGTCTGTGGGAGACAGAGATGCATTACAAATTAGAACTAATACATCATTAAGAGTACTTTGTGATGGGTGATTTGTTTTTATGAAAACTGGTTGCTCTCCAATATTGCTAAGGATAGAGGAATCTGGATTTTTGAACCGTGCCTTAACATCCCCAGATCAATGGGACTGGAACATTGGGACTTGTAGAATTCAAGACACTTTGGATGAAGATTCAAAAGTATTTGGTAACATAATATTTCTGACTTTATCCCCTTCCCTCTCAGCTCTGAAGTACAGGTCGGAACTGAGATAGGGTTAAGCCACCACAGGCAGATATACTTGGAAGCCTCCCTTCTTATGGCTGGAGTTTGTTCCAGGGTTCAGAAACAGCTTCGATTTAAAAGGGCACAAGCAGATCATCTTTCACCTTGGCCCCACTACTCTCCATAATTTGCAGCACCTTATGGAAAGCCAGATTAATCCTCTTTCATTGCTGGCAAAGAGAGCGCTCTCTGCTGCCTGATATATTAAAGCTCATATGAACATATCTCTGCTGTTGCAGTATGTTGCATCGCCAGCTGAGCACTAGTAAACACAAGAAACATATTTTTAGGACCTACAAATACTTGGCTTTGTCTTTTTTGAAATCTTGTAGAAGTGCCGAATTATTTTTCTGACAGGGGATTTAATATCCCAAGAAGTTCACCTAGAATCAGGCAGTCTAAATAAAGGTCAAAATTGGGCCTGCTTTGTTTGACAACATCCCTTTTGGGCAAGCCTGCTGGTACCACGTTTGATGCTGGTCAGCACAGAGCATCTGTCCTGGAGTTTCGTGAGGAGATGTTCAGCTGTCCTCAGATGGAGGCACTGGCTCTGTCCAGGAGATGGTGTCGGCAGAGCAAGCCCTGAGAGCCAATTCCAGCCTCAGCTGTAGGTCTGTGTGGCTTCTAATTCTGGATAATAAACCTGCTAGCAGTGGGAAGCATCTGCCATCACATCTAAAATATTTAGCAAAATGGACTATGTCTGTTGCAGTGTTTGCCAAATGGTAGGATATTTTCCTCAATGGCCTGTCTGCCACCACGTTTCATGAAGGCAGGCGGGCTGCCAGCCCATGGGAACGTGTTTCCCAGTCTGCCTTGCTTGCCAGTAGCTACGGGAAACATTTCTCATGCCCACTAACATTTCAGAGAGTAGAAGTTTGAGCTGGTAAGGGTAGCTCCTGTCCCAGTCATCAGAAACCTGAGGTTGTGTCTGCACAGCAGAGTGATGGTATGCATGCAGCAGAGGTAGGCATGAATGTCGTAGCTTTAATCTAGCTACAGGAGCAGGAGGAATGGCAAGGCATGGGCTGCAGAGTGGACTAGCAGACCAAACCTAAACCCTGGAGAAGCCCTGGCTGTTTAATTCTGGCTGGTAACCTCTTGTGAGCCTCATGTTACTTTGTCTTCATGAGTGCTTTTACCCAGCTGTGAAAGCCAAAGCCTGCCTGCCTGTGCTTGCACCATCACATTGCCATGTGGGCAAGCGTTGAAAAGCCGTTTCTGCATTCCCTCATTCCCCTCTGCTGCAGGAAATCTATAAGCAAGTGGACAGTGACTACTCCGGTACCATCGACTCCCATGAGATGCGAAATGCCCTCAGAGAGGCAGGTGAGTGTGCTGCTCGGGAACACCATCGGATCATGACTGATCCCCCACCAAATGTTGGAAGAATGGTGGAGCCTTTTAATGGCTTTGCTTCCCTCTCGTCTCCTAGATCACAGTGTTGCCAGTACCATTCTGCCTTCGTGACAGCCACATACCATTACATCCTTTTGTTGTTATATACTTCAAGACCCATCCTCTCTTCTGCATTATGAGCCAGTGATATAGTTGTCCATGCTGTGACCACTGCTTATCCATCTAATTATTACTTGCTCTATTTTTGGCCTCATTATTTCCTAATCTAATTGTTCTCTTTCAGAGCTATGCCCAAATGCTCGTTTTCCTTAATTTCCTCCCACCACCCTTCTCTGCACTGGAGAAGGTGCAAGCCTGATCAAGGAATACCCCAATGATATCCTCTCTAAAGTGTGCTTTTCACTTCTGGAGCAGTGCTTGCCAGCTCAGGGGCATCTAGAGGAGCAAATGGTGTTTTGATCTGTCTTGTGCTCGGTGGAGTCTATGTGAATGATCCAGAGACATAAATAGCAGTAATACGGGCCTGAATAAGACCAATGTGTTATGTGAGCAATTGGCCCTGCTGCAATCACAGCTATTCAGCTGCAGCACCAAGACTTGCTAATTAGGGCTTTATCTGAGGAACATAGGACTGGTTATGCTGTGAAACCATGTGAAATACAGTCTGACAAAATGCTGTGGGAGAACTTTATGCCTGTCTTCAACTAGCACAATAGGCTTTGGAAAGGACCCACAGCAGAGGTGGGCAATGGAGTCCGATAGACCTCCTGGGACGAATAGTCCTCAATCCTTCATCCAGGCAGCTGCAGCAGTCCTTGGATAAGTCATGTCAAAGACAGTATGTTAACCTGCAGTGCCAGTGATCCACATGCTTCCCATGCCTTCAGGTTTCACACTCAATGACCAGGTGCAGCAGAGCATCGTCACCCGCTACGCCTGCAGCAAGCTGACCATTGATTTTGACGGCTTTGTGGCCTGTATGATCCGCTTGGAGACTCTGTTTAGTAAGTGCTTCCACTCATCAGCCAAGGGGAATTCCTGAAAACTTTGGGGTTTTGTTAAGTATTTGATGTCTTTTAACTGTGAATGTAGAAAATTGCATGGAAATGAGAGGGTGCCAGCAAAATTGTGTCTGTTGGAGAAAGCAGCAGAGATACAGCAAAAGCTTTTCTGTCTGAATGATCATGGAGGGTGGGGGACATGTTTTCATAACCTACCACACTCTTCTGCTTTACAGTCATCTGCATTTTATGGTCAGTGCTCTGGCCCCCAAGTTGTCCCGGCTCCTACAAATGGTACCATTTATCATCTACAGTCCTTACTCAGACCTGATTTACAGGTTTGTCTCCGGATTGCACCAGATGCTACCGCATCAGGTTTTATAGTTGTCCTGCTGCCAACTCTCAGTTTGCTGCTGTAGATCTGACTATTGCACCCCACGAAGTGGCTTAGAAATGACTTGTAAGAGGAATGAACAGCTGTAATATTCTCTTACAGAACCAGCCTAGATTTCCAGTGGATCATGGCAAAAAGCCATACCTCTACATTTTGTCAGACAGTGATTCTCTACATGCCAAACTCTGTGGTTTATATCCACTTTTTTTTTCCCCCTCTTCTACTTTTCAGAAATGTTCCATCTCCTGGACAAAGACAAGAGTGGAGTCATCCAGCTGTCTCTGGCTGAGGTGAGGCTGGTCGTATTAAAATACCATCTGGTTAAGATACAGCGGTGGACCACACTAAAATACATTTATTTAAACTCACTGTTATAAGTGGTAAGCTCAAAAGTGATTCAAAGGGAAAGTTTCCTTATGTGAAAAGCAGCTCAGAAGGCCTGTCTGAACTAGTAGAATGAACATTTACCTTATATAAGCAAAAAAGTAAAGGTACATTGAAACCTCCTAAGGTTGCTTGAGAAGATGCTTACACAGTGTGTTTCACAGTCTATTTTCAGAGGGTAGTGGTCAATTCATTAGAAAACACACAGCAGGGAACTCTTCGTGTCTGGCAGAGAATGTACTGATCAATCTGCCAGAATTAGAAGAGACCTTTTAAGATGTCAGGACTTTTTTTTCCCCAACATTGTTTTTAATGCAAATTTCTCCCGTTGAAGCTGTAATAACACAAATCAGCTTGAGTCTTCCCTTTCCAGAATACAAATATATCTCAGGAACCAGCTGGAAGGGGCCCCAAGAGATACATCCAATTAGTCCTCTCAGCTGAAGACTGGCTCGAAGGGCAGAGAGCAGCTAGGAAGCCCTGTGACCCTCAGTCACAGTTAGTTAAATCCAGCTGAAATTGTACATTGCATACTCTGACCCCAGAATTTTCCAAAGGTCACACAGCTTGCCCTGGGGAACCGGTCTTCCTTCAGAAGAGACTCCACTTGCAATGTCTGAGACTGATTGGTGCAATAAATTTCCCCAAAGTTCCAGAGCAGATGGGTCTTACACATAAAACAGATTAAAACACAGCTCCAGTCTTTCCCAGCTTGTTCTCCCAGAGCCATGGTAGAGTGCTCCAGTGGCATCCTGTGGACCTTCCAGATGGTCTGACTCTTTGTTCTGTTTCTCCCTCAGTGGCTGTGCTGCACACTAGTTTGAACCACAGTCAATAAATTCAGCAGAGACCTCTGAGATTCTTCTGAACATGGAACAACTCATTTAGCTCCTTGTTATGCAAAGCAGTGAGAGAAACTTGTTTTTGTTACTGGCAAGTTATTTTAAACCCACTAAAAATGAAGCGATCTCCTCTCAGTTATATATAGATGCACTCTTGAACAAAAAAAAGATAAACAAATAAATAAAACAAACAAACTCAGACTCAACTTCCTTTACCTTTCCTGCCCAAAGAGTATTTCTGTGTATCATGCTGAAATATCACAAATCTTTACTTACCACAGATGGGCCCAGATGGCTTTGGTTTGACTTCTGACTCTGCATCGAAGTTCAGCAGTGTTCAAAATCCCGGAAGGGATCTCCACTGCCTGCAACATGCAGCATATGTTTCACAGAGAGAAACCCATGCTCAGAGCATGGGCAATATCTGTGTTGCTGCTCTGGCTACCTCCCGTCCCAGTCAACTGTCTGCTTTGGCTGTGCCCAGTGCCCATAGGCAGACAATGAGCTGCTGAGGGCACAGGGGAATTGGGCATGGACACAGCCCCGAGCCTGAACAGGGAATCAGGCAAACGTGGTGGCACTCCTCTGCGAGTCTTGGCTCAGTCTGCTAGGAAGAGGAGGGAGGATGGCAGGCCATAGGCAAGTTGCTGCAATTATTTCACCTGAGATTTTTTTATGAATGGTTGTCCATATGTGTTCTTCAGTGCCCGGGGGTGGGGTTTGGAGTTTTAGGAGATGAATGATTGGAGCCCAGAAGCTCCTGAAGGCAAGTGTGATGAGAGGGGCATAAAATGCACATGTAAGGGGCCTAGGATCTTGAGTATGCATGGGATGTGCTAGTGTGGATCACGATTTAAACAAGAAACCGAAGCTAACAGTCACTGGCTAACAGTGTTCTGCTTTCCTAAGATCTTTTAAAACCTTTGTCCTTTAAAAAAATCTCCCTGCATTTAATTTCACAGAATTATAAAGAGTAACTGCATGGCAATGCAGACAAGATAATCTAGCAGTCTTTTTTAGCCATCAGAAAATATTTCTGTAACTCGCAGTAATGACCTGATGAGAGGACATGTCTTTGACACTTCTCCCTGGTAGTGGAAGGAGTGTGGGCAGGGATTTGTGTCCCATAGGCAGACATGGGGCCAAGGCTCTGTGTCTCTCTCTCCAGTGGTGTGTTCGAGAGGGGCCTTTCTCCGTGCCTGCTTGTTCCTAAGCTTGCTCTTTAAGTGGGAAGTAAGCTGTTGCTCGCTTCCTGTCTCCGAACACAGCATGCTTCGTGACAGCCCCCAAGCCTCTGCTTGACATCTCCCAGAATTTCTTGTTGCCGCTGGCTACAGCTGTCTGACTAAAAAGGAGGTATGGCCTGTTCCAGTGCACGACTCTGCCTTTCTAATAGATGGTGTTCGCTGCTCTCATTTAGAGGTTCTCTCCCAGTAAAAGACAAATAAACACTTTTTAGTTCAGGTTGCAGGATGAAAACATCTGGCGGGGGAACCAAAGACTTTCCCTTGCTGTCCCTGTGCACCTAACACTGGCCATGACATGCACACGGCTGTCTTAGGTTGCCACCAGTTTCTCATAGTAGATATTTTCCTGCTGACCAACAATAGACTTCTACATACCTCCACCTGCCTGGAAGACAGAGCTACCTGGGGCAAGATGAGGTCTCTGAAACCTTGAGAATTTTCTAGTGAATTCTCTGCCTGCTCAGTAAGATGAATGTGTCCTTCCCTGCCCTATATCTTGAGTATGCAACTCATTTCCTTACTAACCATGCAGCAGGGTGAGCTAACTGCTTGCAGCTTCAGATTTGCTTTCTGCTCACATGCATTATTCATGAGTTCATTCCAATTATGGTCACAGAGAGGTCTCTCTCAACAGGACTGGGAAAACGCAAATATATGCAGAAATCCATTGCGTGCTCCCAGTTCTTCTCCCTTTACATCAAGTAAGATGCCCCCACAACAACAATTCTCATAGTTATCTCAATGACTCTCATGCTCCTGTACAGGATGGGCAGAGTGCTGCACTCCATCTTCCTTTATCTTCAGGAAGCAGGCAGCTCCAGAGAAGCCACCTCCTCTTTCATTTCTTTGAGCACAGCACTTGGCTATCAGGTCTCAGAGAACAACTGCTCAAAAATAAGCCTTTTCGTGGGACTGAAGGCACTTCTTTTTAATTGATGCATGTGAAAAAAGATGATTAATGTCCACCTTATTTTACTTTCTTGTGCTGCAAGCTGAACAAATGTCTGCTCTCACCAGTTCTCCCAGTTAGCCCTGATAGGGCTAAAATGCCTCTCAACTAAAACGCCTGCAACAGCACCTGTGGAAGCAGTGGGGCATAGTGGGCTGAGCCAGGGCTTGGGCAGCTGGACTCCCTGCACTCGTATACCTTACATGTTGGCCATCCTTCATTTTCAGAGCTGTGAAGCAGTGCTAACTCCCGTCAGATTTTGGTAGCTCAGTCATGGGGAACTATAATGCAGGCAAGTCACCAAGGTTCATGAATTTGTGATATGTTCCCAGCCACTATCAAAACCGTGCTGCATGGCATTCTCAGCACATTATAAATAAGGCAGGGCAAAAAAGACTCCCGTGGAAACTCTGCAATGGCTCGTCAGATCTTTCCTGTTTCTCCACTTTTCTACAGAAATGTTTTCATTTGCACTGCAGCCTTGTGAACTGAAAACTTGAACTCTATACGTTGTTCCTGCAAAATGTGATGCACATTAGACCATGTTCAGAGTTCCAAACTCCTTGTGCACCAATTGTCTTGTATAGAGGAACTTACCGTGGGTATAAATCCTACCACATCAGCATCTGCCACCAGCTTTGCAGTATATGTCTGCATGAGGTGCAAGCCTATCACAGGGATTTGGGATTCTGCCTACGAGCTAGCAGGATAAAAAGAATCAACCTCGTACATGCAATTATCTGTCACCCGCTCATCCTCCCAGAATGGGAGGTTTACAGAGGGATCTCTCCTTTCGCATCTCTGCAGGCTAATGATCAGATCAGTGGCTTACGAGTAAGCACAGAAGGAACTGTTGTTTTCAAACTCCTTTTTGTTCTTTACTTCAGACAATCCCAACTGAACCTGACTCAATTGTATGTTTTAGTTCTTCATTTCCATAAAGTTCAGACAATGTGGCAGGCCTGGAAGCACAGAGATACCGTGAGCATGTTTTTCTTTTATGTGTTATTCAGGGTGCATCCAAAATCCCAGCCTGCTGTTGCTGCTATCCCAGCCTAAGCTTATAGGCTGGAGATTCAAATCAAGTCCATAGAAGCAAGCGAGATTCTAGGTGTGAAAGGAACCCAAATTCCAAAGCTTTTGATGTTTCCCCACCACTAATGATATCCCCAGCGATAGTTAAAGTACTGCCCCGCTACTGCCTGACAAGCTTGTTGCCATGGTGTCTGTCTCTCTCTGTAAAAATGGCACGTACAACATAAAATCCTCTCTTTCTTTAATAAAGCAAATTACTTCACTTGTTACTGCTGGCCACTTATTAACTCCTTCCTCTGCCCTTGAAATCTTTGATGTAGCTCTCACCTGAAGTGCAGGCTCCATCAGCATAGCGTCTCCTGCCTGTGTGGGCAGGAGGGCTTGGGTTCTTGGGGAGGGATGTGTTGGAAGAGAAAGAGCGTGAAGCAGAAACTAATCAGTAGGAATGGATCTTGGAGAAGGACTAAAGAAGCACCTGAACAAACAGAAGGATAACAGCCAGGAAGAAGCTGAATGAATCAGTTTTGCGTCCATGCCGTAGCTGAACAATGTCAGAAACCGGAGAAAATGGTTTCTTCTTTGACTCTTGCTACTTTCAGGGAAGAAAGCACGTGCACTCCCTTCATAATACACCAGGCTGACTTAGAAAAGCAAATGTTCTTCTCTTATTTGGAAAACTCCATAAAACATTGCTGGTTTTGTCTATTCGCTCATCTGTAAATATAGAAAAGCTACATTGTTGGTTCAAGGGGTGATTCATGTATTTCTTCTAAATCACCTCCTAGTCATTGAAAAAAAAAAAACCAAGAACAAAACCAGAGATGCTTTCTTTAAGTTCAGACTAGCTGGTCTACTCCTCAATATGATCCCTCACAAATTTATGTTTGCCTAGGCTAGTTTAAATGGAGTAGCTTGATCTAGCCTTATAGAGAAAATGACAGTGAGGGACTTCTTCCAATATCTTTAAGCATTCCAGGCTTCCCTAAATTCCTGCATTCTTTTCAATATTCTCTCTCTTATTCTCCTAACTGCACAAATGGTCACATTTTTATCTCTGCTGTATGCTTCTTGTCAGCTGATATGGTAAAATATTTCAGTGTTCCTCTGCTACACATAAAAAAACACTGAAGTTGGTTTCGAAAGGGAATTTCCATTATCCTCCTCAGTTATTCACTCCCTGCCATCCAAGACACAAGCCATACCCTGGTAGCAGTATCTATACCAGTGTTCCAGACCTGGTACATCTCCATGAGTTGCTGAGGTGGAGCAGGAATAGCCAAAATCACTGAAAAAGGGAACACCAACCAGGTGCTCTGCTGAGGCCACACACCACTTTGAAGCAGCCCACGTAACACAGGTACGTGGGGCACAGAGTGGCTGAGAAAACTCCTAGGCTATCTGTTCAGAAAGCACCACAAATCTTTCCAAAGATGTGTGTTCATTGCGCTGTAAACACATGAATACCTTAAACATATTTCAGTGTAAGTGGGTGTTTTCTCTGTGTCTGTACCCAACCCTGTAGCTCCATGGGGAGACTACTGAACTTCCCAGCATGAATGTTGCTCCCTGGCAGTGGCATCACAGAGTATGAAGATAAAACAAGCAACCGACCTCCGTGGCATTGAGGGTCTGTCTTTAGACACAAAAACAAAGAAACTGACTTATTGCTAGGTACCCATAGCTATCATTGCCTTTCATGCTTCTGAAAGTAGTCAGGCTACTTCTTTGTCTGCTGAAGCTTTTAAAGGAAAACGAGAGTAGACCAGGGCAGTGTGACATTGCTTTAATTATAAAATCATCTTTAATAAGGAATGGAATCCTTTTGCCACAGCTTCACTACAGATAGCATGGGATTTGGGATTTCCAGAGATTTTTCATTTCTATGCCTTATTTAATTTGCACACCTTAACTGCCTAATTAGCTAGCACTTCTAGGCCAGTTTTTGGGCACAGCTCTCTGGATACCTGGACTTTCATGTCATCCGTCTTCAACGTCATCCATGTAGGCTTGACTGGAAAAGAAAGTCCTTCTATTTAAAGAGATCTATTTGGTAACTGATATCAGTAAGATATCTGGCACAGTCACTAAGCTAGCTAGCTTGAAACTGTATATGTTTGTAAAACTGTATATGTATTCACAAGCTGTAATCACACTCTTAGCTGTGTAAATTTATCCAGCACACGATGTTGAAGCAGGTATGATCTCCTTGGATTTTAAAGGGGCTTTGTGACCAACACAGTTTATGGCAAATTGTGTTTTGCCACATTTTAAAAGCTCATCATATTTGTTCATTAATCTGGAGGGAGCTGGAGCTCAGGAAATGCGGTACTCGTCAAACACAGGATTGACTACTGGCAGTGGCCGGCTTTGTGGCAGGCAGCTGGGCATCCCTCCGAGTCTCTGTGCTGGAGGGCAGCGGCGTCCCTGGGGGCTGTTCTGGCATGCAGGTCGTGTCACATGAAGGATGCTCCCCTCTGCCTTGGGTGGCATCTTCTGCTGGGAAAGCCTCTCCTGGGAGATGGTAACAATGAATACAGGAAACTAAGAAAATATTTTCAGTTTCAGAAAGAATCAGCATGGAATTAATTAAACAGATGAAAGGAGATTAAATGGAAAATGAGAAAATGATAAAGTACCAACCTGACCTCTAATTTGTAAAACAACTTCAGTCAAAATCCTGAGAGAAGGAGCTATCTGAAGCAGCAGCTGTGAACTTAATAACAAAGTTGATTCCAGCAAAGAGTGACAGCCTTCTACATGTTAATTTATTTTGAACTCATCTCAGTTTCGGGTTGGGATTTTGTGTGTGTGTGTGTTTTTACACATGCTGATAATGTTTGAATTTCAAAAATCCTGGTCTGGTGCATGAGAGCTTGAATGAGAAATTATCTAACCAAATTTTAGTGCACAAGCTGACAAGAGCACAAACAATGAACAAGCTTTGTGGAGAAAATAAAAATAAAAGAATTTCACAGTCCATGTCTTGCATTGTATAGTGATACCAGTAACACGAGTAACAAGAAAAAATCATGACTTTAAAAATTATGTGGGTCACACCAAGGATTTCCTGTGTGTTCTGTCAAGTCAGTAGAAAGCCTAAGCGTAACTTCTGAATTAGGAGCTTGTGGTTTCTTTCTCCTGCTCACTGATGACTTCCAGTGTATCCTTGGGGCATTCACTTAAACTGCCCCCGACCCGCATTTAGAACCCAACTCCAAAGCTGCACTGCTCAGACTTGCCTGTGTTCATCTGCTGCTTGCCCGTAGAGATACCTCCACTCAGAGATGCTACAGATTTTGTACTGGACCTGCTGGAGTCCCTGAAATCGGTGTTTCTCTGTATGTGCCGAAATAATTCAGTTTTGACACTTTCCACGTTTTGGCATCTAGCTCAGACTCAAAGCTAACCAGGTTCCAAGTGCTAGGTGTTTCTCCAGGAGACAGAGTCCTCTGAGAGACTTGGTCCAAGCGGCATTTCTGAAGATGCCTAAAGCATCTCAGGAGGACCCTGTTCTTTTTGAAACACAGTGATAGCACTGCTTTCATCTAAAATATGTCTACAGAGGAGTTGCTTCCCTGCTACTTTTGCTCTCCTCTCATACATGGTGGTGTAGAGGTATAAGCACTGAACACTTCACTGGGATGGGTGTGAGAAACTCTGATTAAAGCCCCCCTTCTCTGTAAACAATGCAAGTCAGCATCTCCTGTCCCTAGGAGAGACTCTACCACCTAGCCCAGGTGTGATATTGGAGAGGAGGTGCCTCTTCATTCTTCCTCTGGAAGTTATGCCACTATACAAAATAAGTTCAAATATTCATATGCCAGAAATACAAAAGCCCTAGGTGAGAGGGAGCACTGCGGGGCGGGGGCAGGGGGGATAGATCTCCTCATTGGAGCAGTGTAGCCGGAGGTCTGATCTCCAAAAAAGTGCTGCTCATGGGTGGGAACTCAACACAGATGAGTTATTGGTGAAGGTCTATGACTCCTGCATCCCAGGGAGTCCCAGTGGCCCTGGAACTGAGAGGCTGAATTTTGCGTGTCCTCATAAGAGTCCTTGAGCCAGCTCTTTCCATAGGACTGCCAATATTATTCTAGTTTCAAGAATCTCTCTCTTCAGTACCTGACGTACCTGATGTACATTCTGTGATGTAATGGAGTTACGCAATGGCGATGTCCTATTGTCATGCACATTTTTTTGAAGACAAGGTGCCTTTTGGAAACATCATACACACAAGCATATCCTTAAAAATCACAGTATTTGTCAAATCAGGGTATTGCTTCTCCAAATTTCTACACATACAACAGATGAAATTTTCACAAATACCAGGAGTATCATTATTTTTTTGTTTCAACTTTGTTTTACTCTGAATAAACACTTCTGGTTTGGGATTCCTGGAAAAAATGGTGAGTAAAATACTGTTGTCCAGGTCCTTTATTTCATTTAAAAGTAGCTGGCAGCAAAGTAGTAATTAGCTTGAGGATACCTAGTGAGGAAATTTTTCCATCCGTAAATTCAAGATCATTGCATGGATGGATGGAGACATCTATATCAGAAGTGAAGCCTTTTTGAGGGTGTTTAGCTAGAGTTTCAATGAGCCTGGCTGGACCACAAAGATTCTCTGTGTTGAGCAGAAAGTGAATAGCATGTTTTGATACTGGCATTTGTAGGTTGGAGTATTTTTGTACATGTAGTAAGTTATGCTCCGTGACACCGGAGTGGTCAATAGAGGTCTGGGAATGCAGTTCATTCAGACACTGTAAAACCAATTAAACGACCAACAGATCTTAAAAATACCACAGAGCGAGACAAGACTGTGCTGCAACATGTCTTCAGCCTGCACTCCCTAAACATTTACTTCTAATTAGTTTTCTTAATTGCATAACAGTGCACTTCCTAATTACACTGGGGAACCACTCTTGTGTTGTAAGAGGGTCTTTATCTATTGCTCAGATTATTGTGGCTGTTGCTCTATCAGCATACTCCCCAGCCTAATTTTATGCTATCTCATATGTCTACAAGCACAGACTGCTTGGGGAATGCTTGACAGATCCTTCAACGGATGCAGCTACATCTCCAAGGACCAGATGGATACCCTTGTTCCCATTGAGTTACTGCTTGAGTAGTGCCATTGAAATCAATGGGACTACTGTGGAGACACTGCTTGATGCAAGGGTTTTGTTAAGAGCTCCTATAAACAACAGCCAGAAGAAACCATTTGCAGTGCACATCCACAGTTTTATTGGTCCCACAATACCCGGGAGCTAGACTATGTGTTCTTGAGTGCCATCTAATTTGGGGAGTAACAAAGTCCTTATCAACTGATGGCATGCTCCTGAAACAGGGGGCACAATGAGCCCTCAGATTAGCCATTTTCACACCATGCTGACAGAAATGAGGAACTCATACCCCCAGATACCTCCATGTATCCTGTCATTGTAACTGGCATACACAACAATATAGGGAGGTATGTAATAAAACCGTGCAAGAGCAATTACAATCAAGCAGTAAGAAAGAGAGGCAAACCAAAATCCCAGTGTGAGGAGTCTGGTTTTGAAGGAACACACATCCCAGTGCTGCCAAATATGTCTGCCAGGCAGTAGTGCACTTTGTTTCACTTGGCTATGCTTGTGACTGGGGTTAAACACCTGAAGTGTATTCCACATTTTTAAACAGCAGCGATGTGCCCTAGCACAATGTTGGTGCCTCTGGGTTTCCACCACTACTGGGAAGTGGCTGGAGTCTGGATCCTTTTTGCCCTGTCCTCATATTTTGCTGAAACCAACCAAAAATTTCATAATATGCTTGGTAGATTTTGTATCTGTTTTCACATTTTGTAAAACCTGACTTATTAGCCAATGGGTTTACCAGGAGCTCTCCCAAAAAACATCTTCTTCACTTCAGGAGAAGATGTTCAATATAATATTAAAGTAATACACTTAAACCTGATCAAACATATTTTACAAAGTGCTAACTAACATGTGGAGCTCATTGCCACTGGATGTTGTTGGTCTACAATATTTGGCAAGATGAGAAAAGGGATCAGACATCTGCATGGATAAAAAGGGTAATCAATGTTTTAATAATTATTGCTAAAATGTCTTTGGGAAAACTATGACATCTCAGGATTTCAGGCTTTGAGATGACACTAGAAATTGAGAGCAAACCTGCTGTGAAATTTAAAATACCCGTCTGTCTGTGTGGCTACTCTGAAACACCTGATCTTGGACATTGAGACAGGATGATCCAGTGGATGGACCACAGATCACTTCCAGGAGCCCAATGTGTTCACATTATATTGAGTAGACTTGTACTTATTTGCTGTGCAGTTACCACCAGCGCTTTGTACTTCACCCCCTCTGCATTGCCAGGAGCCTAACGTCAGCTGCTGCTTTGCTGAGCGGAGAGGAGTTGACATGTCACAGAGCAGAAGGAAGTTGTGCCCTCTCAGAAAGATTTTCCTCCTCCTTCCTTTGCTACTTTTACTGCATCCTAAATAAATGCAGCTGAGTGGTAAGTTATATGTTATTCTTTATTTGTAGATTTATAAGGCAATGGAGACTGTAAAAGGTATTTGCAAAGCACAGCTCTGGCCAATTATTGAATTGGCTGAAATATGTTTGACCAGTAACAATTACTTTGAAGAAGAGGATAGCCTATAAAAGTGTAATTGTCGTTTTCTAGAAAAATAACTTACAATGCATGGGCTTGAGGGCACTAAGCAATGTATTAAAAATATTTCACTTAATCTTGGTCTTTGCTAATGGTGAAAAACCTCTCTGGGTCCCTAGGGCTCCCTCAGGAAGCGCAGCATGGGGACAACACATGGCTCTAATTTCCAGATCTGATGGTAATGGTGACTGTGGTCCCCGGATCTCCTGAAAACACCCCTTTATAATGCCTCTTTCTAGCAGGTCTAGAAAATTATCTATGGGATTGAATAAAACCAGCTAGAATTTTAAATAGCTGTCGTGATAGAGATCAGTCCACAAAGGGGAAGTATCTGGGTACCCAAAGGGACAAATATTTCTATCTGCAAACATGCTTCTCAGTGATCATGATATACAAGCTGTAGTGTTTCCTTTTCATCTAGACTTTTCAACACAATCACAGCAACACATGGCTTCAGTCTGAGTTTTTCCCTGTCATCCATTCCAGCAACCAAGATCTGTGAGACAGATCTGCTTTCAAATTGGATAAGACATGTACCAGGTGCCGCATCCATGAGCACTGCACAAACAATGAAATCAAAAAATTGCCTTTCAGCACAGTCTGATTGGAACCAGTATGAAATAGCAGTGAGGGCTGCCTGAGCCTCAGGAACAGGCTTACTGCCCGCCCTCTGCAATGCACTTCAGACCGCACTGCTGGTGGCTTTCCCACCATCATGCTTTCTAAGAGTATAAAAGGAGGATGGCAGACTGTGAAAGCAAAGGATGGTTATGCAGTTGCTGTTTGTGGGACTTGGTAGATTTGGCTTGAACTCCCCATTGTGTTGCAAATGACTTGCTTGATTTTGAGAAAGTAATTTCATCTCTCTTGGGGTCTCCATTTCTCTTATTTGCTGTCCTTTTTTCAACATCTTGGCTCTCCCATCTACATGAACTACACATAAACTGCTGCTCAGTCTGCATTTCTGCACTAGCACTGTGATTTAACCATCATGTTGGGATCTCTCTGACTGTGTGACAGTATGCTACACTGGAAATGAAACACCACGCCAACTGTGCAAGTGTTCTTTTAAAAATGTAACGTTCCTTTTCATGCAGGCTGGCAGAGCCTGGTGTCTTCTGTCACCCACGATATCCTTACGAAATTATGTGCTCAGTTTCCAAGCAGAAGAGTTGTTAACTTTCTCAGTGTCACCCATCATACTGGGCAGATGTCCCAGATGATCATGATCAATATGGGTTCCACCAAACAAAATAGTCCCTGATATTTTTTTCATCCCGGACCTTGGGTAACATCTTTACTTTAAGTGAATTTGCAAAGTATAAATGTTTGGGGAAATCACTACACAATTCTTGTAGTGATATAGAAGGGGAATGAAATCTAGACCACGGTTTTCAGGGTTTATAGGAGTAACAGGAATAAAAGGCAATAAAACATGAATTATCTCTGAAGTTACAGGTTTGTCTCTAATGCAAGCAAAGGTCAGATCAGCCAATAAAACCGTTCGTTCCAGTTCAGATTAGGAGAGTGTTTTAATCCTCAAAACATCCTTGTTGAATATACTCACATATGCCAGTGCCCGTGGCTAGCTCTAAAAATAATAAGCATGATTAATTTCAGTTTTGGACATGAGTTGAACTGTGAGGATCATGACTCACAACATGGGGAAGGGTCAAGGAGATATCACCAGTTCATACTCAGATAAAGGAGTTAGTATCACTTGTTTTCAAAAGCAATTTCAAGGCTGGAACCGGTTAACTGCAGAAATCCAGTGAGTACTCGTGCATGACAAGACTATTAAAATGATAACGTGCCAGATCATTTTGGCAGGGCCTGAACATTTATAAGCAGAGCTGTTCTGGAAGTTTTCTTTCCGGCTTAGTTGTTCACAAACAGAGGAAAACTTCAGCTCCCCTTGGGCTCTGCCGTAACGTGCTGCTGGGTGCTCTCAGCTGTCTGGGAGCATGCATGATGCCCCAGCTGCATGGTGGCACTGGAGAGATATGGGCTGCCTTGGAGTTCAAAACAAGCTGTATCAGAGACAAATCAAGGTGAAAGACCCTTACAGGACTGTCCACCCCATTTTTAAAGGTCCTCTGCTGAGATACTTGCTTAAGAAACACGACCAGAATGAGCCAAAGATGTATGAATAATGGAGAGGTGTTGCAAGTATCTTCTCTCCCAGAGAAACTTCTGAGTGATTCATTCTTATCTAGCCTTTCTGAAATGGTCTCACTTTGGTTGTTGAAATTCTAACTATCTCTATTTCTTTTGTACATGTGGAATTTATTATGTCCATTTCTATCCTGAATGCAATATTTTCTGTCTCTAAACAGACATGGACTGATTGCAAAAGCTACTAGTTATTGATTTTGTTGACACTGAACTTTAAATTAGACCTAATTTCTTAGCACTTGTGAAGAATGTTGTGAAATTATTCTAAAGAACTCCTCCATGGAAACATACTAAAATGGGTAGGTACCATTTCATAAAATAAAATAAACCTTATGATATCCAAATTTGAATATAGTAGTGACACATATGTTTTTGTTTCTAGAAAAAAAATATGTAAAATGATAGGGGGATCAATGACACCTAAAAGGTCACTTAGAATAAGACATTGCCCCTGGCTTTCCAGGTGGCTGTATTTTTAATTTACAGCTAAGAATGGGGTGTCTCTAACTTTGTATTCAATCCAGCCATGCTGCCAGTGACTTCTATCTGTGCCTGCGCACTGGAGCTTTCTTACAGAGATGCTTCAGTGCAGAATCAAATTGTCAGCACAGGACTGATCCCAAGCTTGAGCCCAATCCCAACTCACATCAACAGCTTTGACTCAAACCGATGCCTAGGCACAGGCTTTGGGTGAGCCCTGGCATATGGGTGGGGGAGAGGAAGCAAGGACCAAGTCTGCGTGTCCTCTCATCTGCGGTGTGGATGATGCTGGTCCCCCAGCTGAGTTCTCCAGCTCTGCACTCCGTGGCTGGGAACCAGAGCCTGAGAGACACCTCAGCCAAGCTCCTTCCTGGAAGGACCTGTCATCCTATGGGGCAAGGTAGTGTCGGGCATGGAGATGGACGAGCCACTAGAAATTCAGAAAATTAGGGTGAGGGAGTACCAAGGAGTATCATTAGACTAACCCTTAGGATTGTAATATAGTTTTTCATGAGCAGCTGAATGCACTATGAAAAATGTTTACATTCTGAAGAACAAACAGAATCTTTTTTATTGCTGATCTGAATCCCTCTCTATGCCTTTGCAGTGCCCCAAGGCTGAAATTTCATGTCCTTATTATATTAATTTCTTAGTCTGTTTTTATTTTGGGTTGGTTTGGGGCAAGTTTTTTTCTTATTTGATAAACATTTTGTGTATGTGACCTGAACACCACAAGCTAAAATTCAGTTGGGTAATTTTAACGAAATCTGGGAGGTTGAGAGAGAAAATCAGGGGGCGTTTGAAGAAAGTGCTTGTATTTCACACTGTGTTACAGCAGCTGAAATTAATTTCTGATTAATATTGTTCACAGCCAATAATAAATGACTGTACTGATCTTTGATTGTCAGTAGTTTTTTAATACACACCAGAGGTCAAACAAGTAAAAGACCAATGAGGTATGGCCAGAGGACACGAGGGGAAGAAAATGGGGGGGAGCGGGTATTAATGTATTACATGTGGCAGGTACATGCCTGCTATTTAACCACTGTTCATTCCTACTTCATACCCTCAGGCAGCCTAAAGCTAATAACCCTGTCATCTGGAGAGATAACACTGATCATCACAATTTCACTAAATAAGTAATTTTAAATTAATTGTATTGCATCTTAATAAGACCAGCTCTGGTTGACTTATCACTTGTCTTGGATTATTTTGTCAGGACTGAATATATTAATTTTACAGATAAATCTGTGTGTGCTTGCACACCAGCTGATGCTGAGTGTCTCTCTGTGTCACCTACTATCTGCATCTCCATGACCTCCTGAAATCCTGACAAAGAAAACTCCTTAGGCAGGGAAAGACAGAGAATTTTTCCCTTCTCATTTAGCACTGCATGATGCTATCTTGCAGCTGCACACACCTCCCATTGAGGTTGTTGTTACAGTCACTTCAGCTATGCCAATTTATCTCCAGGCATCAAGGACTGCAATCCAAATGCAAGCCTGGAGTTTGCTGCTCAGGTCTCTTGAATGTAACTACGCTCCAAAGCAGCTCCCCTGACCATTTTGATAAGCCCAGAGTCTCACGGTTGATAAAGTAGCCCCTTTATTTTGATATCCCAATAATACGAACGGCACTGACAAACTGCAGAGAGGAGGGCTGGAGTAATGGGCAGGGAGCATAGTGGGCAGAGGGAGATCTCGGAAAGCCTCAGCATGCCTCCATAACAGCTACTTGAGAAATGTTTCCTCAAAATGCTCTTTTTGTCAGAAAGTGCCTCTATGTTGAAACAAATCAGTGTTACTGCATTTTCAGTCTCAGAGTAGAGCTGAAGCAGGATGGGAATATCAATGGGATTCAATTTTTTTCCTCAAAATTTTTATTTACAGGAAAAATGTTTGAAATCCAAACATTGATATGATTGGATTCTCACCTTCAAGCAAAAAGCCCTCCCGGTTTTGGCTTTTAAATCTTGGCTTAGAATAAAGGATAAGTAGGGTTGTTTAAAGTAATGGTAATTCTCTTGGGAAGCAAAAAATTCCCCACCGATTATGGCCTTGACATGCTACAAACTGGACACAAATTTCGATTTTGCGACTAGTTTCAATAGTCTAGTTGAATATTCACCTTAGAGGTCTTCCTGGTCCAGGAGAATCCTGCATGCTCCATGAAGGTCCAGCCCTCGGAGACTGCTAAGCCAAAGGCATATGGCCTCCCCCAGCCATGTTAATCTCTGCTCTGTTTTGTAGGATGAAGCACTACAATCCAGATGTCCAGTGCGAGAGAAAGGAAGAGGGAAGGGAGTTGCAGCTTGTGACTGCATTCCCAGTACATCTATGCAATGCTCTTGTCATGGTGTATCAGTGAGCAATAACAAGTGGTGGCTCCTAAATAGGATTTGCTAAAGGGGAGAACAGTAATGAGACCAAGTCCTGCTTTTATTGAAACCACTACCCAACACTTCAAAGGGGGTCCCCAGTTCAAGAAAGATGAGGAACTACTGGAGACAGTCCAGTGGCGGGCTATAAAGATGATTAGGGGACTGGAGCATCTCTCCTATGTGGAAAGGCTGAGGGAGCTGGGCTTCTTCAGCCTGAAGAAGAGAAGGCTGCGAGGGGACCTTCTGAATGCTTATAAATGTCTTAAGGGTGGGTGTCAGGAGGATGGGGCCAGACTCCTTTCAGTGGTGCCCAGCGACAGGACAAGGGGCAATGGGCACAAACTGAAGCATAGGAAGTTCTGTCTGAACATGAGGAAGAACTTCTTCACTCTGAGGGTGATGGAGCA
>Ga0065711_1028278_pt1 | contig 42270 bp, 26 predicted proteins | sample Hoacrofraction12_FD_59098 | JGI IMG/M metagenome (GOLD analysis project Ga0065711, IMG submission 59098) | Hoatzin crop microbial communities from Cojedes, Venezuela - Epithelial fraction 12 v2 (version 2) | ecosystem: Host-associated > Birds > Digestive system > Esophagus > Crop | place...
GGCCCCTGCCAGCCCCCGGGCCGGGGGTGGGAACGGGTCCGGCCCCTGGCGCCGTCTCTCCGGCTCCTCCGGAGGCGCCTCCGGGTGCTGAAACCGCTGCCCGTGGCGAGGGGCAACTTTCTGTGGCCGGGTTTCGCTTTCCGCACCGGCTCAGCTGGGGCTGTTGGCTTCCCCTCGGGCGCGGCGGTGCTCGTCCCTCGGGCCGCCGGCCGATCTCCGTTCGCGGTTGCGACGGTCGGTGGCGTTTCTGCCGTTACGCTGCTCTGAGAGAGCAAGGGTCGGCTTGCAGTGCCTCAGGGAGGCAGACCCATCACCTCTGCATTAATTGCGTTGCAGTTGGATGTAACTAACTCACAGGCTTGATTTGGGGATTTCTTCTTTTTAATAATATTTTTAGAAAAGCTCAGCAACACGGCAGTAGTGTTATTTTAATTGTCGTATTGCCTTTTCTTTGCCTGCACGTTTGTGGGGTGATATGGTGCTTTGGGAACGGTAAGACGCGATCATCCGTTCTTTCATTATGAAATGATATTACAGATATTGCAAATTACGCACCAATCAATTAGGAAAAGTTTGTAATGACAAGTTTTCATGTGTCTGTGGAGTTTTAGGTTGTATGTTTGGTTTTTTTTTACTATTCTTTTGTAAACATGTCAAATAAGACTAAATGGAAATTGTGGCTTAGACTGAAAGAAGTACGAGTACCTGATGTGATTCAGAAACCCCTCCTTTCTGTTGCAGGTTAAATCGGCCGTTGTTCTTGAGAGCCCTCGGTTGTGTTGGTTTGTCAGAACTGACCACGTGTGTTTAGATATTTACCGCCACGTCTTCTGCCGAGTATGGCCCTGCTGAAGGGCAGTGCCCCCTGAGGAAAGCACTCCTCGGGCAGGATCTCGGCCGTGGCAGACTGCTGAGAGCGGTACCGCAGAAACTATGTAAGCTGAGTTTGCGCCTCTGGAGTAAACATGATGAAAACGGAGTCTTCAGGAGAAAGGTCGACCCTCCGAAGTGCCTCTCCTCACAGGAACGCTTACAGAACTGAGTTCCAGGCGCTGAAAAGCACCTTTGACAAACCGAAATCAGATGGAGACCAAAAAGCGAAAGAGGAAGGAGAGGCCTCACAGAGCAGGGGAAGGAAATATGGCTCAAATGTCAATAGGATTAAGAACTTATTTATGCAGATGGGCATGGAGCCCACTGAAAGTGCTGGAGTTACCCCTAAAACCAGGGGGAAGGGTGGCCCTCCGTCACCTCAGAGACGAGTTAGGCCCAAAGAATTCGTAGAAAAAGCGGATGGTTCAATCGTGAAATTGGAATCATCCGTCTCAGAAAGAATTAGTAGATTTGATACTATCCACGATGGTCCTTCCTATTCCAAGTTTACTGAAACTCGTAAGATGTTTGAGCGAAACGCTCGCGAAACGGGACGTTCCAATCGCCATTCCCCGAAGAAGGAGAAAGTCGTTTCCAGTGAGCTTGCGGATGAGTGGTGTGGGTCGAAGTCTCACAGAGGCAGCACTGATTCGCTGGACAGTCTTAGCCCAAGGACAGAGACCGTCTCTCCAACCGTGAGTCAGCTCAGCGCGGTTTTTGAGAACACTGACTCACACAACGTAATCGTTGTAGAAAAGTCGGAAAACAGTGAGGAGTACTCTGTAACTGGTCACTATCCACTAAACCTCTCATCTACTGTCACAGATATCTCCTCCCCGGTTGCAAACCTTGAGGGTTTCAGTCCTCTGAAAGATGCCAGCACGTGGTCTCCCCCAGCCAAGCAGAGTGCAGGCGTGATGTCTGCTGAGAACTCTCAGCAGAACAGCACGCCGTCAGCATCGAGACAGAAGGTGTCCACAGGCACTTTGGCAGGTTCGAAAACAACTGAAGAAATAAAGAAGAGTACGGAGGCAAGTGCCGATTCTGTTGAGAGCTCTGCAGTGAGTCAACAGGATTTGGTCAGCGTGCTTGACAGGGAGAGATCTGTGGATAGCTGTGCTGGGAGTAAGTCAAAAACGGAGACAGAAGTTTTGTTGCAACGGAAGGAACAGTCAGAGCACGCAGAGGGTATCTTTGATAGACCCGAAGCTGCAGACGTACCAAGAAATGTAGCTGCAGGTGGTGATTTTGCTGCAGATGCTGTTTCAGATGCTACCGAGCCCCACTATGATGAGGCAAGTGAAAAAGAAGTGCATGAAGATGTCAATAATTTTCAGAGTTCCCATGTGTATATGCACTCTGACTACAATGTGTATCGGGTACGATCGAGGTATAATTCTGACTGGGGAGAGACAGGTACGGAACAGGATGATCAGGATGACAGTGATGAAAATAACTGTTACGAACCTGATATGGAATATTCCGAAATTAATGGATTGCCAGATGAGGATGAAATCCCAGCCAACAGAAAAATACAGTTTAGCCGTGCTCCAATTAAGGTAAACTTTCTTACGTTCTTTTTCTGCGGTTTGGTTTGTTTTCAAATGCGGCTTTATTTGAGGTAGATTTTGACAGCTGATCTCGGGTCTGAAAAGATTGCAGAGGATCTTTCAATACACGTTTTTATTACAGTCAGCCAGCGAGCATAACCTTAAGTGAAGCAAGGAAGCTGAGCTCTGATGAGCTTTTTTTTTGTGTCATTTCCTAGACTACTTGATGGCTGACTAAGCTAGCAGAAATTGAGAATGACAGCTGGGTTTGTGAAGTTTGAGAATTTTAGCATGCATGTTTTGACTTATATGACTGAACTGTAATCACACGGTGAAATGTAGAAGTGGGTATTTGGTGGCCTTTGTGCTGCTTGGTTTTTTTTCATTTGAAATCACAGCTTCTTTAGATCGAATGGCTTTTCTTCAGCTCTCATCAGATGTTCTGTAAAGTTCCTGTATTTAAACACATTGTCATGAAGTACAATGGGGTTCTGCCTCACTTGTAGAGGGCTGCTAATATTCTGCGTCTGAATTAGTATCTTCTTTTCTAGTAGTATCATCACTTTTTTTAAACTTTAAAAAATTAGTATATGTGTATCTAGTATATCTCAGTGCTACAGAAAGGCAGATGTCAGTTGATTGAAATACCTAATGAAGGGTGGGCTTCTTGCAGAGCTTTTTTGTTATAAGTATCTTGGGATTACAGCTATGAATGTTGTTTCAAGTACTTTCAGTTCGGGAAGGAATAACTAGTCGTGTTTTGTTGTACCAGCTTTTCACTGCCGAGTCTCTGGGTTAGGTATAAAAGTATCGTACTTCCAGCTTGGTTTTAGTGCATGTGGTCTCAAAGGGACAATTCAAAAACACAGTCATTTTTCAAGAAGTGGCTCTTGAAGCAGCCATATATTGTGGACTACTTGCAATGTAAACATTTTAAAATTAAAGTTATGTAATTGAAATTGACTGTATTTTCATTGTGGGAGTAGTAATGAAAATTACTAAATCAGCAAACAGAAGTTTCACTATCAAACTTGAAGTAACATGATTTACAAAATCTGCATTTACACCACCTGTGGTTTAAGTTACGGTGAAATGTATGTAGGCATTAGGAAATCTTTGTCTGAAGCAACCAGGTTTTCACGTCTGTTTATTGGAGAGTGGAGGAAGGGGAACGGCCTCGTGTTCTTCACGCTTCGAAAAGACCATTTTTTACTGTGCAACAAAGTATTCCAAGCCGAGATAATGGATTTTTAAAATTTTGTTTTGTTAGTATTTTATTCAGGCTTGCATCATGGACCAAAAATTTTAACAGTGTTTGTGTTCCCTCTAGATTATTCGCGTAATTAAACTAGCTGTTTTTTTTTTTTTTTTAATTTTTTTTGATGATGAAGTAAACTTAATAAAAAGGATTATGGAAGTTGTCCCTCCACTGCCTTACCCCTCAGGCTGTACTAACAGACATGATGATGTTCTCTGTTCTGAAAGATCTACGAGTTATTTGCAGAGGTTTGTTTTATCATATTTATTATGGTTCCAACAGATAAGAATCCAGAAAGTGACTCCACTGTTTTTATTTTTGAGATGGTTGGATTTTTTTCTGCTGTTTCTGTTTTGAAAGAGCTAACAGTGACATACTTACTTCAGTATATTGCTATCGTCTGTCTGAATCATGCTGTCACGCCAAGTCCTATGAGAGTATTCTCTCAATTATTTAGTTACGAAATTTTTCTTTTCTTCTCAAGGTTTTCATCCTATGTTAATTTCAGATTACTTATTATCAAGTAATAATAACAGTCTGTCAGGAAAATGCTCTAAAAGTCATTTATGTAAATAATAAAAGAGTACATTTGTCATGGTTTTAAGCATAAAGCACTCTTAGCAAGCTTATCCAAAGCAGAAGAATTGTTGCTTTAATTACTTCAGCATCTTTATTGTAGGTAGGAAGAAAACAGAATAAAAGCTGCATTGAGAGCGAGCAGTGTAGGAGGGCCTGTGAGGCTTGGGAGATCCCCTGCTTTCTGTCCTGGGTGCCTCCAGCACGGGCACTGTGTTAGTCGTGTGGGGAGGCAGAAGCGAGACCACGTGGAAGGCTCACACGGGGAGGAAGTAGTGCAACGACAGTTGTGGAAAATCAAAAGCTGCTTCTTGAGCCTTCCTCCCTTTTCTCCGCAGCGTTCCATAATTCCCTCTGCACTCTCAGGCAGCGTCAGCCCGGGCGGGCTGCCCGTGGCATCGGGTCAGTGCCTGGCCACGCCACTGCAGGCAGGGACCCAGGGAGGGTCCCCGGTGGGTCCTCGGAGGCCAGTCTCCAGGCTCCTGTGCTGTGAGTTCGGCATGCTGCTGGGGGGTCGTGAGCCGGCAGTGGCAGGTGGTTTCTGCCCAGAATGTAGGTGCTGGGCACAGGGGGACCTGTGTTCTGCTGCCTCGCACAGAGCTAGCGGACGGATTTACCCAATTACTCCCCTCACCCCTTCATTATGTGGACATGGCGTGTGCTAGCTGAGTAGACAGCAATAATTAAAGAGTTTTTCTGTTCTAGACAATTTTGTGTGTTAGTGAGAGTAACATTAATACTTTCCTGAATGTCACCTCGTGCATAGTGTAACTGAGAAGAAAATACAAAGCAATGTAGGAGTATTTTCTGAATTGTTTGAAACCAAATTTATCTTTATTAAAATGAACCAATTTGTACTTAACTACTATGCTAGATAGCAGTGTTAAAAGTCCAACCCTAACTGAAGATATTTAATGCCAATTTCACAGTGTCGTACCTCCACTCTCCTCCTACAGGTGAGCTCTGAAATAATTAACAAAATTGGCATTTGAATGTGTAACCTATGAAATGAGTGGGTAGTTACTGCCATAAAGTTGTTAACTTGAAGGTCTCAACAGGTTTAGATAAACGTCTTTGAACTATTTTTCCAAGGGACTTTTCAGGTAGGCATGCAAGAAGTAAATGAGAAGAGTCCTGCGACTGAAGAGCAAAGAGATTCGGCTACCACCAAGGGGAATCCCTTCTGTCCCTTTAGGGGAAATGCTTTGGACTATGAGAAGTAATGAAGTATAGGCAGAAGGATGAATAGATAAAATCTGACTGATAAAGATTGAATTCTGCTTATCTCCTGTGTTACCGGAAATCGGCAAAATAATTAATTCTCTAAAGCTAAAGTTTGGAGTTTTAGAAAGCGGGCGTTCCCTATTGTAGCGCTGGGCGCACAGGGGTAGCTCCGCCCAAATGTGTGTGCCGGGAAGACACAATTACTAGGTATTTATGCTGTGTTAACATACATATTTGTTACATTTCCAAGAAATGCTTATTATATTCATGGTTTTTCCAAGAACTCATTAGCATATGTTAATGTCGTTCGTGCATGTCTATTGGCGCCTCTGGGTGGTCATCGGGGGTCTTCAGATGAAGGCTCGTACTCTTCATCATGGTATCCGCTGGTTGACCTTTGTTTCTATGCAAACTCAGTTCCAAGATCACCTATACCATGTCCTGCAAGGTTGCTTCGTTCCAGTCTGATGGTCGTCTTGCAGCCTCCTGATCTCCATGGTTCTGTGCATCTGCTCTCCCAAGGCTGAGCTGTCTAAGTGGGATTATTCAGGAGTTTCTTATCTTACAACCTTCCCAATTATTTACAAAGAACCAAGACTTGCTTTGGTTTTAATTAATCTGTTGTGCAGATTAATTAAAACCTAAAAAATTAATTGTGTTGTTCAGACGACTTAGTGATAACTTTTGTCTACATGCGTTATATCTGCTACATTTGCTGCATTCACAGGTATCACCCAAGCAGCAAAAAAAAGCAGTTATTGAGAAACTCACTATAAAGAGAGAGACTCGAGTCAGCGGATATAGGAAATTCTGCTGTGTTACAGACTGTAATTTTGCCATCACAGATCCTGTGCTCCGTGGGCCATTTACTCCACTGTAGGATTATGGGATATGTTTGCTGATCTCATCTCTGTTGAAAATTAGTCCCTGTAGGAGTAGGTGGTTGCCTAGGGGTCATGACCAGCTTGGAGAGTTTCTAGGTATTTGGAGTGCGGTGTCGCTGATGCGAGCAGCTGTGCGTGTCTGGGGGAGCTTAGGTCAGCTTTGCACTGTTCGATTGAAAAATAGCCTAAAAGGGACTAAGAGTTGGTGCTGGTAGTGGGACGTGAGTGTGTATGGTACTAAACAGGGTACGTGCACATCAATATACCAGTTGGTATGGGGGGTTATATAGTGATACAGGGGCCTTCATCAGCACTGGCTGGTTCTTCTGTTGAGGTGCTGTGTTTCTGCTCAGGGATAGAACTGAAACTCGCCAATGCAAGTGTAAGAGGTGAAAAAGTTAAGTAAATGTGATGAGGAAAAAAATACCCTGGTTTTGCCAGGGATACTCTTCTACACAAAAAAGCAGAAGCCCTGTGATTTATTGGCCTTTCATTGAGTTTTTCAGGGTTTTCTGAGGGTTGGGTTATATGCCACTTTCCAGACACTGAGGGCTAATTGGAGAAGGTTTGCCAGTAGCGCAAGATTCATTAGCTCACGGCTTTCCATACTTCAGCAAATGGAAATGTATTGATTGTCCAAATCTTAGTCCTTTTTGAGCCACGCTTCCTCTGTCCTAGATAGAATTAGGACGGAAGAGTAATGTTCACCTCTGCTCCTCTCTCCAAGTCCAGAATGTCTGATATCTTGATAGCTCACGGCTGCGTCTTCAGTTAGTGCCCTGCTTCTGGCACCAGGTACGTGTTAAACTGTTTAAAGCTGTTAGCAGCAATTGGTATCTCCTGCTGAGCCTCCTTTTGCAGCCTGTGGCTCCACTGACTTGGCCCTGCCCGGCGAAGGGGTTGGAGAGGGTTGGGCAGCGTGTGATCGGACCGTATGGCAGACAGCAGGTAACTGGTGGGGCAGGGAGGGGCTGCTGTGGTTTTCAGGGTTCCATAAAGCTTGCTTAGGGTGCAGTGGTGATGAAGGGAACTCCCTGCGGACCTCTGAGTCTTGGGGTAGGTGGGAGAGAGGGTAACAGGAATGGGAATGATACAGCAAATGGCTCTTCCATGCTTCGGCTAATTCCATACAAAGGGATTATGATCCCCAGTGCCCGTGCCTTGTATGTTCTTCCTCTCTTTTGTCGTGCAGCATGACTGAATCTTATACCCTACACTGTTTCATTTTTCCAGATTGTGTTTTGTTCAAATGGTCTTCAGGAATCAGAATTTGTGTTTCTGTGTCTCTCTTTTAGTGTGATCCTTTGAAGAGGTTTTACAAGAAGTGCTGTGACTATAGTTTAGTATGAGATATAAATGACATTTGTATTTAACAGCTGTTTTGAAATTTCTTGTGAAAAATATTGTGATTTTTTTATTATCAAAAATCAGGTAAAGGAGCAAGTCTTTCCTTTAGTTATTCCTCATTTCTCTCACTAAAATGTATTTGGGAATGTAAATATTGGTGAAGAAACAATCTGACACAATCTGACACTGTAATTACTTTGGAAATGTTTACTCCAGAATACTATTATCCTTTGTCTGGCAAGCATCAAAATAAAGTCTGCTGGAAACATTTTAAAGTTTTAGTGTTGAAGAAGAAAGTATTTCTTTGCGTGATTAAATGTTTAGTATGCTATTTACCTGTTGTTGAAATGTTGATGAACTATTTGGGATCATAGAAGTCGTAAGGGAAGGTTACCCATCCACAAGCACCATACAGGCCCTGGCTCCAAACTTGCCATCGCTTCTATTCATGTCTTACTTAAGTGAATATGGAGTTGGATTTAGATGACCTCCATACCTCCCTTCCAACTTCAGTGAGACTACGATTCTATAAATAAAACAGTCCCAGCGGGTGTTAGGACACTTGCTGAAAGCAGATGTGGAAGACAGGACTTGCAGAAAGATCCTGAGGCTATATTAGACTTTAAATGATTACAGAATCTGAGAAATTAATCTACTTTTGAATGGGTTAATTAAGAAACCTTACAGATAAAGATGTGTAGCTTCCTTCTGAAATCACTGAAATAATATTTTTCCTTTCCTTAAATTTGTTTCTCTACTCAAGCTCCTGTGTCCCTGCTTTGTTTGTAACATTGGGGGTAGATAGTAGTTTTGGCTAAAGCATGAAGCTGGGTATTAAGTAGGCTTAGGCTCTGCCTCCTGTAATGTCAAGTAAATCACTGAACCTTTATGCTGGTATTTGAATTCTGTAAAATGGGCAGCAAGTTGGTAGCTAATTCCATTAATCTCTGCTTCTGAAGTAGTTTAACATACTGAGCTGTTGCTTGGGTAGCTTGAAGTGTGTGCATTCTGTTGCTTAAAATGACCTTATACTTTTTTGAGGTTTTGTGAAGTATGGGAAATTCTACAGACTTAAGTAGTAATAAAATGTGTTGTACTGAGGATTGTGATGCTAACTTTGCTTATTTGTAGAAGTTAATTATGTAAAACCAGGTTCTTTGTTCTGGTGGTAGGATAGAGCGTTTCTGGGACCTGGTCTTTTATTTCAGTTATATTTGTTATGGAAGATCTTGTTACGAAAGGCAGAACCTTTTATATATACTTGTTGGGGAAAGGAACAAGAAGTAAATGTTAGGGATTCAGAGGCTGGATGCTCTTAGATAAAGAACATTCCAGAACAAGTTGCTATTTTGATTATTAAAACAAATGTGTGTTCTACGTGGTTATCTCATATATGAAGTGTATTATTATGTATAGTGTTTTATTTCACTGGATGAGGCTTTCACACACAGTAATTTCATATGCAAAAGAGATTTCTTGTGTTAAATATACATGGAATTATTGGAATAGATGGAATAAAGTTATTTGCCTGTCACAGTATGCTGTGGAGACTTTAACTCTTGTGTAGGTCATAATTTCACTACTAATTCTAGGGACCTGCTATTCCTGGGTGTTACGTCCACACACAGTTACTGAACTACGAAGAAATAATGTTGCTTTGAACTGGATTTTGTAAGCATTGAGGACATTCTAGAAGAGCTGTCTGTAGAAATAGAGTTTGGTTGAATAACTGGCATCAGAGGTTTAGATTGAAAGGGGTTTCCAGTTAAAGGTTTTGAATTTCAAAAATGCAGACTGAGAAACTGTAGGGAAATGGTTTGAAATTAGTTGAACCAAAGAACTGAGGGAGCTAATGGTGGGGTTCTTGGAACCTCTTTGATTCAGAATTAGAAGAAGTGCGTAGGATTTGCATCCCAAGAAAAGGTAGAATACATGAGCAGAACAATTGCAGACCTAATCGGAAGGAAAGCCAGCCAAAGAGAATATGAGAATCTAGCCAAGAACTTGAAAGGAGTGGCAAAAGTGGTTGTTCAAAAAATGAAGACTGTCATAGAGTTCAGAAGTCCTAAGGTGGGAATAAGGTGTTTCCAGAAGTCAAGCTGAGTTTGACCTTGTAAAGGAAAATAATCCAAGTAGTAAAAAGCTATTTATCCAGTAAAAATGAAACAAGAAAGGAAGTTGGGCATTACGGAGTAAGCGTGAGGTTATGATCAGAGCTATCATCCCCAGTTTATATTAATATTTTGCCTTCATTTTTGGAGCAGTTGGTCATATTGAACATGGAATTGGGATTAAGAGTGAAATAGATGTATAGAGGTGGAAACTCTCACAGTGGAAATTCTTACAGTGAAATGAAGATGGAACCTGGAAGTTCCTAGTGCTCAGGTTTGTAGGGGACTGGGTGAAAGAAGCAGTATTTTAGAAAGTCTTGTAGCAAACATTTCAAAACAAACAGAACACTATCAAAAGAGAGATGGTATTTAACTGCAGAAGAGCAATTGCAGCAGCTGTTCTTCAGAAAGTAGAGAAGAGGTGATTCTGGCAGCTTGAAAATTGTTAAGCTTTTTTTTTCTCTGTAGCAAAGCAATAGAAAAAGACTTTTTTAAAAGAATCAAAGGCAGGGAGGCAAATGGAAAAGTGGAATACATGTAAATGGATTTATGAGAGGTAGCATATGTCAGACTAAATTAGTATCTGCCTCTAAGATGGAAGACCTTGTTAAAAATTTCAGTAGTTCTGTCTCAGAAAGTTGGAGCACGCTAAGACACTTGCTTCTGACGGAACGCGGGGAAGCCTTATCATTGCTTAGGGTTACAGTAAAACATGGGTGACTGGGAGGACTTTAGTGGGGATGGAATTGATGATACAGAAGAAGTTCCACAGTAAACTAGTGACTTATTTGTAGGGAATGACAGCTAAGGAGGAAGCCACTCTGTGACTCGCACGCGCAGAGTGACAGCAGTAACCCACGGTGCGGTGCTGCTGGGAGGAAGGGAAATGGCATTCTAGATACATCAAGCAAAATATTTTGGTAACGGTAGGGAGTCATGAGTGTCATTTTATAACTGGCGAAGGAGACTTCATCTGGAATGTGTCTGGTGGATCCTGCTTAAGGTGGGTGAGTTTGCATGAAGAGCTGCAGCAACTTGCTGTTCTTATTTGTCTTTTTTTGGTTAATTCTATCATAAAACAGGGGTTTTAGTAAATTTATCTTGCTCAGAGAGGGATGACAAAGCTTGAAAAAGAGCTTAATTACATCTCTGGTATGTTCGTAAAGAAAAAGCACCTGAAGGCTGAAGGGCAGCGTTCCACTTTTAGGGTGGAATTGGACATTTTCCAACTAAGATTAGAACTGTAATAGAATCCACTCTTTTCCTGTGTTCCTAGTAGACTACTGTATTGTCTAACAGTGTCTATTAATTCTGTTAAGGGTTGGAATTTCCTTCAGCACTGCTGAACTCACAGACCACAAAGAATCTATTAACAAAAGTACCTGACATTCTTGTAGTTAAATGGTATGAAGCGACGGCTGTTATTCTGTGGTGTGCTTTTTTATATAGGAAGTATTCTAGTGAGAGCAGAAACTAATTTTACTCACTTGAGTTGATTCAAGAGACCCGTCAGATCACTTGGATATTTCCATATGATAAAGTCGGTGGAAGGCGTGAACGCAGAATTTACCTCTAAGACCTATTTGCCTTGCGTTATTGCATGTACAGCTGCACTTCTTAGTCTATGCACATCTCTAACTTTTTATGTTCCTCTCTGCAGTTTCATCTGCCTTAGTATTCAGTGTGTAGTCTCAAAGGCATAGGAAGATGGTTCACATTGAAAGGATATATTTTAATATTCAGACTATGTTGCACGTAGACCTAGGGCCTTTTATTTGATAAAATACCTGTATTTCAAATTTACTATCCACATTATTTGTTAAAAGCAATAAGCTATAAAGGCTTTTAAAAGTTGCGCTACCAAACTCTCCAGTCTAATCCATCTAGATCATGTCCTTTCTGATAAAAAAATTCCCAAGGTTTTATCCAGCTTGTAATCGTCTTTACATCTCTATAAGCTTGCAGTCGTCTTTAAGATGGACTCTGACGTTTAGATACTGACATATTTAGATTCAGTAGGTATGTAGATTCTGACATATTTCAATATTTACTTGTTAGCTGTGCTTTCTTAGAAGCCCGAACGTACCTGTTCATTAGTGTTGACTTGGGTGATTGTCCAGTAGATTTTTATTGTGTGTGGTCTGCTTAAACAGAATATTCAGAATATTTTAATACTGTATTTTTTCACAAGGGCAAAACGGAGAGAACTCGTGGATCTAGAGATTTAGAGCACTCTTGAAAAAGCTGGTAATTTAGAAGTGTGACAGAGTGCACTAATGCAAACAAGAATGTTTCAGTATGGTGTTTGGGAGCATGAGATTACCAAATCACATAGCTCTGTATTCCTCTTTGCTCAGCCTTTTTCCCTGCAGTAGTTCCTCAGTTTTATCTCCCCTCTATTAATCTGCTGAGCTGACTAAGAACTGACACTGTGATGTTTTGCACATTTCTTTCATGTTGATATTTAAGATGGGGGGAGGGAAATACCATTAGAAAGAGAAGGTTTTTTCTTTTTTTTTTTTTTTCTTTTCCCCATTCTCTCTGTATGGCCAGTAAAGCAATTTCCAACCTTAACAGCTGTAGATCCAAAATAACTACGAAGACTTACTGTGGTTTACTACAAGTGCAGGGTGCAGTCATTACCAGTAAGTCTTGACCATTAAAAAGGGGAAGTTATGCTTGACCAACCTCATAATCTTCTACAATGAAATGGCTGGCTTGGTAGATGAGGGGAGAGCAGTGGATCTTGTCTACGTTCACTTCAGTAAGGCTTTTGACATAATGTCCTCATGGAGAGGCTGATGAAGGCAGGGCTGGATGAGCAGACAGGGAGGTGGATTGAAAACTGGCTGAACAGGGAAGTGGGCAGATAGGAACCTCACGAAGTTCAACAGTCCTGCACCTAGGGAGGAAAGCCTCATGCACCAGTACATGCTGGGGGTCACCCAGCTGGAAATCAGCTTTACAGAAGAGGATCTGCGGTCCTGGTGGACACCAAGGTGCACTTGAGCCAGCAATGTGCCCTTGCTGCAAGGAAGGCTGATGGCATCCTGGGCTGCATTAGGAGGAGTGTTGCCAGGCAGGTCAATGGAGGTGATCCTTCCCCTCTACTCAGCACTGGTGAGGCCGTGCTTGGAGCACTGGATCCTGTTCTGGTTTCCCCAGTACAAGAGACTGGAGAGAGTCTAGTGAAGGCCCAGGAAGATGAAGAAGGGTCTGGAGCATCTCTCCTATGAGGAGAGGCTGAGGGAGCTAGGACTGTTTAGCCTAAAGAAGAGAAGGCTCGGGGGGGAATCTTATTAATGTATATAAATACCTGAAAAGAGGGCATGAAGACGACGGAGCCAGGCTTTGTTAATGATGCCCAGTGACAGCACCAGAGGCAGTGAGCGCAAACTGAAACACAGGAGGTTCCCTCCGAACCTCAGGAAACACTTTTACCTGTGAGGGTGACTGAGCACTACCACGGGTTGCCCAGAGAGGTTTTGGAGACTCCATCCTTGGAGATACTCAGAAGCTGCCTGGACATGGTCCTGGGCAACTGGGTCTAGGTGGCCCTGCTTGAGCAGGGTGGTTGGACCAGATGACCTCCGTAGGTCCCTTCCAACTTCAACCATCCTGTGCTTCTGTGGCTTAATATAAATCAGAAAAAAAATATTTTCCTGATAGTGAACTTTGGCAAAGGAAGCAGCTAAATTGCAACCAAGAGAAATTATTTTAATTTTATTATTTGTAAAATATACTAAGTGATCTCTCATATTCTTTGTCGAATTATAAGAGTGCATGGGTTTGCGGATCCAAAGGTGGTGCAGCAGCTCCAGTAGATTCTCCCTGATTGTAATAGTTAATGTTGTTTTTGAATATTTTGACAAGAACTCTTGTATACAGCTGGAATTTTTAACTGTAATTACAGATAGTTTAGTTTAAGGATTGATAATGTTTTTTTAATCTTTCCTGTTAACGAGAACCTAGACCCACTACTGTCAATCAAAATGGCTATCCAAGAAAGGATTCTAAGGGTTTTTTGACATTCTTTGTTGTATTATAGCATGAGAAGATTGACCTAACCTTATGAGTTAACATTTAACAATGCAGAAAAGTATTGGGGAAATGTTTAAACAAATATTATTAGTTAAATATTGATGATTAAGAGGAGAAATATTAAAACCAGCCTATACAAAAAATAAAACTGTTGAGGGGTGGTGTTCATTTGCAGCAGAGACAAAGCCCACTAGCATTTTGCATAGAGCAGTAGCTGAAGTCTCTATGGCTGTTGCTGTCCTGCGGCTGAGTAAGCCCTGGCTGGAATGGGAACGTGAGCTGAGCGCTCCATTGAGGCCGAATACTCAAAAGCTCTGGTCAGACTGGTAAATAATTCCACACCGTGCTGTACACCTTCAGCGCTATCTACTCACTTTGTAAAATGTACCGAGCTGCTAACATTGCCTGGTTTATCTGTGAAATCCATCTGATAATGACGGAGGGAGGCATTTTGCTGATTTCATAAAACTCAAGATCTCCCAGAAGAGAGGCCGGTGTGTATGGCTGAAGATGACCAGCAGTGTTTTATGAAACACGAGGGAGATGAGCGGGAAGTTCTTTGAGTAGCACTTTGAACAAAGGGATTAAAACTGAAAGGTATTGAGTAATATGAAGTAAATTGTTCTTCACTCCTTTGGCTTAAAAGTGGATCTGTTAGAGCAAATGTCTTGTGCCCATTTATGTTATTTTATTTTTCTAGTCCAGAGGGTTGCTTATGTCTCTAAGCCCTGGAGAACCCCTGTAGTTAATCCATGCCATTAAGAACTGCACATTTCTGAGCTTTGGAAAGCTGGATTTAGCTTCCAGCAGCACGGCGATGAGAACCACGGAGGCTTGGCCGGCAGGGCGGTGGGGTTCTCTGTCCCTGGCCGGGCGGCGGGGTGGGAGTACGGGCTGAGCCGGAGCCTCGCCAGCAGCCTGCACCCGCTGCCCTGGCTGGGTCCTGCCCAGCTCTCGTACACCAACGCAGCTGGTGCAGGCAGCGCTGCCCGTGCAGCATTCAGGGCTCAAAGAAGCCATTGGGGCACGTTTGTGGCCTTTTTTTAAGAGCTAACGCCTGCCACTGCTTCAGGAGTCCCGCAGTGTAGCAGTGGCCGAAATACGCAGTTGAACCCTTTCTTCACCATTTTGCCTCAACTGACTTCTGAATGTTATCTGAGCGTTGTAATCTGCCTCATAGGTTTGGTGTTTTTTTTTAATGTAGTTTCTGGTTGTCTCCTATTGTTTTTTTTTTCCACACTGTATTGATTCTGGACACTTCCCAGGCTGCAGTTAGTTTTTTTTGATGGCTTGGGACATAGTTTCCTTTTTTATCCTCGGATTCCTTGTTTTGTAGAGCTTTTGTAGAGCTACATACTTAACATTAAAAAATAGAAAAGAAAAAAAACCCAACTTCTTTTTCAATTGCCAGTTTATGAATTTTTGTCACTGTTTTATGTACAGTGTATTCATCAGTTGAAAGACTGAAGAATTTACTCTGGTGCTTTTTTCCCACTGAGATTGTTTTGTTACAGCATTATCCGTGGTTTTTGTTTATGGTGTTTTATTGTTTGTAATAAGTAAATAATGTGTGAAATGTATAGCTTCATGTCCATAGAGGCTCTGTAAATGCTGTTCATGCTCTGGTTGTTCTCTCCACAGATCATTCTGTCTGTCCTTACTCTTTGCTTTTGATAGCTTGCTTCTTTCTTGTGTGAGGCAACAAAATCTAGATGTGCCATATGTTCCACCACAGTTTTCCTTAAAGCTGTGGCTGACACCTGAGAGGAGAGGAAGCGTCTTCTTTGGGCTGCGTTGCGTGGAGTATCTGCTTCACTTGGCCAGCTTATAAGCGGATCTGCTGCCACCCCTTTTGAGAAGGTGTACACCTAGAAAAGTAAGAATTAAAAGAACAAACTTACTTGGGTATGCAGATACTTGACTAATAAAATATTGTAGTAATTCATCAAAAGGCTTTGAAAGAGAAATTTTCGTCTTAACAACTCTGTAATTTATTCTTATATGATAAACGTAATACTCCCAAGGGTGTGGGGCTTGCTTTAGCTGCAAGAATTTTTGCAGTGCAGGGTAAGCCTGCCAGGAGAGTGTAGTGAAAAATGTCTGTTAAGGGTAAGCGTACCGTGACTTCTCTCTGGCATAAGGTATTTTTTGTTCTCTTTTAAACAAGAGTGGTACTATAATCATGAAATACTAGATCAAATTCTTTGTCTTTTATTAGCACTGGAATTCCAAGATACAACATCATGTGGTGACTTGCTGAATAATAGTTGTCTTTTAATGAGTGACTTGGATTACTTTACTCTGAAAATGAAGGTCAAAGTTTTATCTTTTGTCTTACTATCTGGAAAAAACCACCAGCAGTAGAAGAAAAGGAGGACTGGCTCTCATCCTTCTTGCAGACCTCAGATTTGATTAAGTTCCTGAAGTGAAAAAAATGCTATTGTAGAATAAATTACATTTAAAATATCTTACTTTGAATCAACTGCTTCTGCTAATGTCCATGTCCATGTATTTGGTGCAGACATCAGTGTTAACGATCAGAAATAAGATATTTTTGGGACTCTGTCATTGTGCAGCCCTTTGTCCTGCTACTGTTAAGGACTTTTATCAGTAAATTAGCTTAGTAGTACTGATAGCAGATTTCCAGGAGTTACACCAGCAGCTCTGATTCAGTTCACTGAGCTTGCATGCGAGAATTCCTCATGGCACATGATGGTGTCAGACACGGTGATGTGAACTATACCGTGCTATACTGTGCAAACGGTACGGTACAAGATTGGCAGATGACCGTGCTGGAAACCATAATTATAACACCAGTGAGTCATGTGTTGTCTTCTGCACCATTTAGTTAGCACATAGGGAACAGAAAATAAAGTATCAGGGTGTGCTGATAAGAGGGCAGCTGGACAGACGTAATGATGGCCATGACCTAAGAAGCTAAGGAGAGCTGCAGATCTGACAGGCAGTGCTTCCTTTTCTCACGGGTGTGTTGCGGCAAGTAAGCTCAAAAGAAGCAAACGTGAATGGGAGAGTTTGGAACGTACGAAACTTGAGAGTGGTGTAATACAGCCAAATAAGGTGGCACTTCATTTTAAAAAGCTTGTCAAATTGAGATGACTTACGGAAGTTCTTCTTCAAGATGGAAGCGTAGTTATGCCTGTTGAAAGCGAAGTGGGAATCTCTGCATGAATTGCCGGTGTACTTGCCACCGGTGCTACAAGCCTACCAATGAGGTTGTAGGGTATTTTTTGGCTAAGATCATAACAACATCCATGTCATGGAATAGAGGGTTTTCAACTGGGATTTTTTGCAGTGTTATCACAGCACTGTTGAAGTTTAATGTGGACGTGTCTGCAGAACTGCTTCAGTGACTTAGCAATATTTGACATATTTTACAGTCTCATCGTACTGATGCACTGATCTGCACTATAAGACACTTAATTTCCCATCATGGTTAAGGAGAAACGTATAGCTTTGTCTACAGTTTGCTATAAGGGAAAGACTCAACAGCTAATCGCCTAGAAGAGAGTGAACCAAAAAAAATGAAGCTACAGCGAACTGTCTATGATTGAAAAAACAAAATCTGAGAATTGTGGGGAGTACTGGCCTTCACTCTTTGCTCTGGCTTTGCTCTGGCTGTTCTACCAAAGCAGCCAGCCCTGGGAATTGCACTCTGTTCTGCAACTGTGCTGAACATGTAGTTTGCTGTCTAATTATACTAAGTACCGGTGGGACGATCCCTTCATCCAGTTGCAAGAATTGTGCCAGAAAATGTCTAGTTCAGGTAGATCTTGTAATGAAACCATGAACTGATGCTTTGCTGGAAACAATTTGAATATCTGGTCATATTCAAACAAATGCAAAGCTACTTTGATAAGAAAGCAAATGACTTAAAGTTCTTAACTTTCAGTACTTTTGATGTGTAACTAAAAAAAAAATCCTACAATTTTGGGTGACAGTTTATAACAAATGGCATCAGCATAATGAAAGAGAGTGTAGTGCCTTCAGCTGAAAGCAGTTCTTGAGTTTAATTACTAGTCAGGGAGTCTCCTTTGTGTGATCACATCACCACTCTACAAGCTGATCAAGGAGATGCTCAGAAAACCTTTGCTACCAATTAACGGTGTTTATTCCTTACTGATCTTGGAGTGCGTGTACATTACCTCATGAAGGCTGGCAGCTTTTTCAGATGTGTTGCAAATCTATAATGACATTTTATGAAACACTTTGGCTTTGTCCATGCGGTTAATAAAAGAGCTTGGAGAAAGGATAACCATGTTTGGAACATGTGCGTGGGAAGGGGACTCGGGCCTCCCTCCATCGTTTCCTAGGAGAGCATCTACCTGAACGTTACGCTGTAGGTTACATTGTGTGTTCTTCCACTTTCTCTATTGAACGTGGGACCAAAAGAACCATATATGCAGAAAGAATTTGCAGGTCTTGGCACTGGAAAAAACACAAGGGCAAATACAATTGTGTAGTTTAATATTTAGACTGTTCCCCTTTGGCACTGAGGGCAGCTTTGGGATCTGAGATGTGCTGAAAGACTCATTAAAATGAAATAGATAAGGAAATTTCATAAGGTGAAATAGATTGAAAAAGAGATTCTTAGACTTAAAGGGAATTGAATTTTAACTCCTATGTAGCGGATGGGTGTTATAACCCCTTGACCTTTCTATGAAGTGCACCACTGTCATCTCTTCCTCTCCTGGATAGGCTTTCATGAGGAGAGTTAGGCCTTTCCCAGTTTTTTGGTCAAATGCGACAGTCGCCTGCCTTCAGGAGGCAGTTGTAGGCTTTGAGCCCTGAGCAGAGGGAGGTGTCTCTTTGCAGCCCTTCTTGAGGCTGTAAGCTGGAAGAAGTCAGAGAGACTGCAGTACTCAGTAAATTGATTCTTGACTCTAGTCAGGGCCTTGGTTGATGTTTGTGCTTACTTTCTGGAGCACCACCCCTAACACAACTTCATTTCCCGTCAGATTTTGTGGGGGTTTTAAGTGCTCAACTCCAGATTTCTAGTTTAGTCAGTACATCAGTTTTGTGTTTTCTCTGACCAACTGATAAGACCATAAATACTTTACTGGATTGTAGTCCCTAGTTGGTGATAATAAATAGTATTTGTTTCTCAGACCAGACTCCTGTTCTGGGTGCTTTTCCATCCTCTTTTCTTCAGTCGCGGTATCGGTTGAAACCTGACTTTTTTTTTTTGTCTCTTTCCCATTATGCTATTTGAAATTGGTGGCTGGGAGGTGTCAAAGATGTAACATTTAACTTCACTAAAGCAATTTGAATATGGAGCATAATCCCAAAGGGGAGAAAAAAAGATAAATAAAACATCAATGAATAAAGAAGTTAGAATATTTTTAAAACCAGGATAACCAGGATAGGCTCGCTTATTCATGTCTTGAAGCTGTCTTGGCTTTGGTACACCATCAGGGCCTTATCGAGGTACTCACTTTGTGGCTAGAATGTGTCTTTGTCTGCATAAGGAATATAAATAAGCCCAAAAGATAACACAGTAGGGAGAGAAACAGTTAAAGGAAGATGAAATAATGCTCAGTTATGCAACTAGGATTAGTGGAAGAGGGACGAGTAGAACTTCAAATTTGAACAGAAAATAAAAATTGTAAAATTTAGACAGCTACTTTTGGGGAATCTTATGATGCTGATGAATTGATGTTATAATATTATTGTTCAGAACAAAAATAGTGTTTGTCGCTTACAGTGCGTGCTCACTGACCTACAGGTAAATGAGGTACAGGTGAAATCTGGGGAAAGAGCCGTGAGCTGCAGCTACCCTTGCTGGAGCACTTGTCTCCTGCCTGCATCGCTGCTCTGTCCTTCACCATTTTGATTTGAGAGAACTGTGTCATCCTCAACATCTCCAAAACGCACCTCCCTCATTGTTGTAGCTCTTTACTAGCTGTGAAACCAGGTTTCAGAAATTATAAAAAGATGGGTGATGTGCTGTGGGCAGAATTGTACCTCACGTGTAACTCTGGCTGACAAGAGTGGGTTTGTTGTCAGTGATATCTTCAGCAGAACTGAAACTGAAATTAATACAGAGGAAGTAAAAGAAAGCGGCTTCAGCCTGTGTTTTGAGTACCTAGTGGTTTTATGATAGTGCTGACTTTCTTCTCTGCAGCAGTCCAATGTGACTTGATACTTGTTTGAAAATACTGTCATGGATGCAATTACATGCTTGGCCAACAGAAGTCGGAAACAAATTACGGTTCCCAGAATCTGTACTCCTTTCCTTTGTGTAAAGGTATCAAGAGATTTAAGAGCAGGGGGACTGTCACAGGGATTATGTGTACATATTGCTGCAGGCAGCAGTATAAACTAGGTGTACCTCAATTAAAATTAAACAAGAGGGGTTGGTACCAAAGGCAATCTAGTTGTAGCTGTTTGGTGCTCAATAAAAGATTAATTTACTTTGCAATGGAGTCATATACTTTCTCTTACTTTGTGTTACATAAAATAAGCCAAGGAAATTCTCCTTACTGAACCTGCCTGTCCAAATGCTCATTGCTGATGGATGGTTACAGCATTTGCTAATAATTATATATTCCTCACAAGAGACTGTGAACTTATTTGATGCTTTCACAGGATTTTGTTTGTGGTAATTCAAGGATGTAGTTTAGAAGGCTTACAGTTTGAAGACAAAATTCCTTTCATGGTTGAATTGAGTATCTGGGATCCTGCATGCAACAAAATAAATGTGTCGTCTTCTACGTGTACCAGAGGATGCCAGCACAGACTTTTAGTAAGCTTTTTTTTTCAGAATGCAACATTTGAAGTATCAGAGATTTTTTTTCTTGCGGTTGGAGGGGGTGGCTGGTTCTTCTTTGTGTCATTCTATAGAGGCAGCTGTATGTTGTTTTATGTCTTTTACAGATGGTGGCCTTTTTTTATTTTTCTTGGGGTGGTTTAAAGCATGTTTATGACTAAAGGTGATGGGAAGCTTGGTGCAGAAATGTTAAGCTAACAAAATTATTCCATCCCATTGAGAAGCTCTCTGGACTTCCAGTCTTTTAAGTATCTTATAGGATGATAAGACCTAGGGGATTTTTTTGTGCTACCATGTGCCACAGACTTTGATTTGATTTTTTGTTTCTGTTTTTCTAAGTTGTGGGCAGATGTAGAAGGACAGTAGAATCCTGCTGTTAGAGAGATGCAAATTAACGCCTCCTTGCAGTGCAGTGAATTCTCCTTCGCCAGGCTAAAAGTTTAGGGTTTGGTGTTTTTTTTCCTCTCTGTGGATATCTTAAGAAAATGTATTCCTTATTGTGTTCTTTAAGTAGTTTTCAGAGTCATTATATAATATGGAGGATTTTGTGTTTGAATCTGCACAAGATATTTTAGCCGTTATGTGGGGTTATCTTGCTGCTGTATCAAACTTTTTTCTGGTATTGCAAATTAAGAAATTAGTACACAAGAAGCATGCAGCAGCATATGAGAATTTGATGTGATTTAGGACTATTTGCACAGAGTGCAAAGCTATTTCAGTTTATATTCTTCCAGAAGCCCCCTGCATTTTTGCAGTAGGTGCTGGTGTTCCTAGTTGAGAAGCAGCTTACAGGATTGAGCTCTGAGAAGTATTTCAGATATTATGAGCTGGTCTTTTCTCTCCCAGGTCTTTTCAAAAGCTTTCAGACGTGCTATTTGGAGCACTGGAAAAGAAAACTAACATAGTTTCCCACAGTATAGAGTAACAAAAGTGAATCCATTGTATATGATATGCCATGGTGATGTATTTAAAATAAATAAAATGAACTACTGAATTTAGGCCATGACACGGACCCTCATGTGCCCCCTGCGTTGTGGCCTTGGGCCCTGGCTGCATGGCGGAGTTTCATCTGGGGAGCAGCAGATGCTTGGCAGCAACTCATCCCGTTTTCTAGAAAGCCTCTCTTCCACCGCCACGGGTGAAAATGGTCCTCTCCTCCCCGTGCAACTGGTGGCAGCAGACTGGGAGGAACTTTCCTGTTTTGTATAAAGAAATAATATTTTTTTTTTTTCAGATTGCCTGTGTGTGTATATGCATGCCATCAGTTAAAACCCTTGTCTGCGAACGTGTATTGTGTTTTGCCTTGAATTCAAGTTGCAGTGTGGATTGATACTGCAGATTGATATATGTTGTGCAGTTTGTGCAAGAGGAAAAAGCAAACAACACCTAGAAGACAGTATCTAAAGCCTGCTATTTTTATTTCTCTGTTATGTTTTAATTTCTCCAAGTGGTGTGTTTCTCTGGGGCTGAAACACTCGCCAATTTAAATATTTGCTGGATCATGGCATCCAAATAAACTGCAAATATCACGTACTGTATTTAGTGATACTTAACTCTGTACATAAGAATTAAACATAATTAAGCAAAATATTTTGCTGCATTGCCTAAAGCTCTTAACACTTGGGAAGAAAACTCATCAGGCTTCAGAAGTTCAGCATTGTGGAGCTCATCTATTCTCAGTGGCATTTGTAGTGGGACTTAAGTGAGGACCTGTGAAGGCCTAAAACTCATACTTCAGCAATCTCCATTGTTTTAAACACTTCTCAGATGTACTGTTGATGCCAGGGTCCGTGTCCTGGCTTTACCATACCCAGCAGCAACACAGCAGAACCTTGGGCGGCAGTTTGGGTTGCACGAGCACGGAAGGGCTCGATCTCCTGCTGGTGCTCGTGGTGTTCAGTGAGAAGTACCAGCTTCTCTGGCCCCATGTCAGGTTTTCAGGCACTGTGCATGACCTTGCAGTTTAGGCTTTAGAAACACTGTTCTACATAATCCTATTCTACTTTGTGTAAAATAAGTAAATCTGAGGCTTATCTGAATAGCTGCAGAAACTTCTCTTCTGTTTCCTTATGGTACCTTCTAAATTTTTTGAGTTACTTATCACCCTGATGGCTTCCCCGTGGTTAGTCCAGTTACCTTGGAAACCAGTTTACCCGCACATCTAATCTCTGAACTGATGAAATAATATGTACTGCTTGCAAATCAATTTGAACAAAGCTTTCTCTTGTCTTAATTGAAGAATGTTAATCTCTTTGTTCCAGAAGTATCAGAATTTCAGAGGGGCTTTTTTCAGGTTCAAGTAAAATGTTGTGCTTGTTTTTCATTTTAGTCCTTGAAAACACGGCAAAGAGGGTTAACCTGATCATATATTTTAAAAAAGATGTAAATGTCTGCTATGACCAACCACTTGCAAAATCGAAAAATACGGAGAGGCACAGAGCTGTTTACCCATGGTTGAGGCTCCATTAGCCAGCTGTTGAATCAGTGTAGCAGCAGAATTTAACTGTATAGTGGTAGTTCAGAAACGTCTCCTTGTGCAGTTGTGGCATAGCTGCTGCCCAGAGTCACAGAGTGGGGTTTGCTCCTGCCCAGTGCTGGTGAGGAGCACTGGCTGTGCATCTGCTTTGTTATCCACGTTAGTCCAGGCTTCCTTGGAACAGGCTATCCTGAAAGGGATATTTTTCTTATCTTCAATAAGATAGGAAAAAAAGAAGGAACAAAAAGATACTACTTTTTTTTCCCTTCAGCTTTTCCTGTAGTTTTCACTGTGTACTTGCTGGTCTTGTGTTCATCTCCACACTATTAGAATTTCATTTTTTAACTTACATAACAAATGAACAATTAAAGCTGCATCCAGTTTTGTGGGCACAACATGGAAACACTGATTTTTCTCATTATCTTCTGGTAGTTTATTCTAGGATATCATGATTTATTACACTACTATTTTCAGGTTTTATCTGGAACGTGGAAGTTGAATACTGTTACTCTGAAAATCAGAATAATATTTTGTTTTCAGTGTAAACTTATTTGTCTGTTATTTCTGGGAACCTTTCCTGAAAATTAAACTGTTGATAAGAGAAAGCTCTGTCTCCCACCAGACTGCACTGTGTTGTCAGGCTTTCTAAGCAGAACTATCTGTGTTTTTGTCTTCCAGTGTATTTCAGATGATGCTTTTTGACAGCTTATATAGCAAAATCATACATTGTGTGACCCAAATGATTTTTTTTAAAGTAGTTCACCAATTTTAAGCATATGCTGAATTGTGGTAAAAAATATTTTATTTGCAGTGGTACAATAGATAGTTGATCTACTGTTTTCTCATTCATGTTTTTTTCAGTATGGTCATCTGCTTCTCCCTCTTTTTGACACATTCAGGTCATTGAAGCATTTCCTGAGGGTGATGAGGGCTCTCATGTATTGTTAGATGTGTTTATTCTGGAATTCAGGTAACAGAGTTTCATCCTGAAAAATTCCGTAGAGTCAAGGAGTTTCTAGAATTTTTAATAGGATTTTTTTTTCCTGAAAGCTTAATCAAGTTTACAAACTGCTTAATTGAGAGGAAAAACATTACAGAGCAGGATTTATATACTCAGCTGGAAAGAAATGCAGTTTTTCTTGTTTGATTAGTCTACTTATGGTTACCCGCTAAGATTCTAATAATTAGAGATCAAAGATTTGGGGATAGGATTTAAGAGGGAGTTTTGTCAGAGTTCATAGGAAATGTCTTGAAAAAATAAGATGTTGCTGGATGTGTGTATAGAATCTATTGTGATGAAGCACTTCTATCACTGTTTAAGTGTGTGAATTTCATGACATGTACTTCTTTGTTGCTTGGAAAAAAACCCAGGAAATCCTGAAATCAGGACAAAACATGCTATGGCCTGAAGTGATAGATTCTCAGTTGGTGCAAATTTACACTAAAGCAGATTTAACTATGTTAAGTTTTATCTTCTAAGACTTGATTACAGATGTGATATTTTCCAATGTTTTAAAAGCATTTAAAATAAACAAAAAAGGTCATAAGCAGTAGTTAGCATAGATTCACTAAGGGGACGTCATGCTTGACCAATCTGATACCACCTATGATGAAATGATTGGCCTGGTAGATGAGGGGAGAGCAGCGTAGCTTGTCCATCTTGATTTCATTTAGGCTTTCAACACTGTCTCCCGTAACACCTTCACAGAGAAGATGATGAAAGTGGGCTGGAAGAGCAGACAGTGAGGTGGGCTGAAAACTGGCTGAATGGCTGAGCTCAGAAGCACAAAATCTAACTGGAGGACTGTAACTAGTGGTGTACCCCTACTGGCCCCAGTCTTGTTCAACATCTTCGTTAATGATCTGGATAATGGGGCAAAGTGTACCCTCAGCAAGTGTGCTGATGACACAAATCTGGGAGGAGTGACTGGTATACCAGAGGGTTGTGCTGCCATCCAGAGAGACCTTGACAGAAGAAATGGGTGGACAGGAACCTCATGAAGCTCAAGAAGAAGTGCAAAGTCCTGCATCCAGGGAGGAATGACTGCATGCACCAGTATATGTTGGGGGCTGACTGGCTGGAAAGCACTTCTGCAGAAGACGACCTGAGGGTCCTGGAGAACACAAAGTTCAACGTGAGCCAGTGATGTGCCATTTGTCTGTACATAAGGAAAACCTGTTTTACTGTGAGGGTCACTGAGCACTGGCACGGGTTGCCTGGAGACATTGTGAAGTCTCTTTCCTCAGACATATTCAGAAGCCATCTGAACGTGGTCCTGGGTAGCTGGTTCTAGGTGGCCCTGCTTGAGCAGGGGAGTTGGACCAGATGACCTCCAGAGGTCCTTACCAACATTAACCGTTCTGTGAATCTGTGAAGTGTGTTTGGAGCATTTCTGTAACTTCAATCTAAATAGGTAACAGTGAGTTTTTTCCTGCCAGTGCTGTAGAATTGTAAGTTAGGTAGCCAACTGGGCAAACAGGTCACATCAGTGAGTATGTTGAAAGCAGAGCAATCAGGATAGTGAGAAATTACTAGATAGACATTCTGAAGAGTTGAAGAATGTTTTTGTTAGTGATGCTGACCAAAAAAGCAACTGTGGAGACAGTTGACTGTGTAAAATTTGGAGGTGTAAATGATATAGAAAAAGAAGAACCCGTTGACCTTGAAAATTGGTGTAACAGACGTGAGATTACAGTTCAGTCAGAAGGGCAATGAAGTCATGCACTATTGGGTTTATGACTGACACCTGGAAATTCATGAGAAGGGAGGAAATACATGGATTTGCTGCTGACCATAGGACTCTTACGATTAGCCGGTTGAGGTTATGTAGCTACGTACAAAGCAAGTGTGTATTTAGAGAGGTACAGTGAGGTAGTGAAGTGCTGTGAAAACCTGCCCTGAGTGATTGTTCACAGTTCCAATGTCTTGCATTTAACAAACTTGACTTTGCACTCAAATGAATGGGTGGACAGAGCTGACAATAATGGGGTCCAAGAGAGCCACAAGTGAATTTAGGATGGAAAGTAGAGGATAGTTGTTAATACCAGACCAATGTGCCTTGAATCTTCGTATTTGGTTATAGGGCATAGAAATAGTATTAAGGCAGACATCAGTAAACTCATGAAAGGGATTACAAAGTACACCGCAGGAGCAGGGTTGGTCTGAGAATTAGAAGGGACCTCCTGGTTTTCTGTTCATGTTACGATGTCCTAAATGAAATGTCTTAGCTTCTCTGTATGTGCTGGATCAAGCCAGTGACAGGAGAAATTAATGCTTGCAGAAGCATGCTTTTCCACTTCATTTTGGCAGGTTTATCACACGAGAGCTATAGATTTTTCTAAAGTGAGAGAACTGGCAAACTTGTCAGCTGTAAAATGCCAGTGATATCAAGTATAGTTCTGTTTGCAAAGCAAAGTGCATTCTCTACAAACTATGCTACAGCTGTCCTGCTTTCTGTCAAAGGAATTAATTACATTGAATGGAGAAAACTGGAATCCGAGATTTCTGATGGGATTGCACCAGTGGATGCTCCCGCAAAGTACAGGGCTAAATGTCTGCCTCAGTGGACAGCTAGGCACCTTGGTTTTGCTGCATTCTTCCCCATAATCATTTCTAGGCACATACATTGTGAGCCAGCTTTCCATTATCAACAGCTGATTCACAGTCTCTCTGGGTCACAGACAAGCCTGAATAACAAGAAAACGAAGCCCTGTTAGTAAAGAAAGAAGTTTTTCTTCTTCATTGATACTTCAGAGTTTTCACATATTTATGGGTAGAGGCGAGTAAAGCATCTCTGAAGTTCATCCAGATGTAATACCTCCATTTTTGGTTGAGATGGTTCTAAGCCACCTGGTTTGGTATCCTGGATTGAAGTACAGAAAAAAAACCCCCCACAAAACAGACTGTTAATCTATCTGAGTGTTACCTCACTAAGAGTAGATATAGTAGAAAAGTAGGTAAAAGCTGATGTGAGGTAGTCACCTCAAAGTTTACGATCAATGACAATTTAGCCAATACAGTCAGTGTAATTAATACCATCCTAAGATAGATGGCTAAAACAGATAGGTGAATTAGTTTGCAAATGAGCCTGTTTCTTCTCTACATTGACTGTGAAGTTGGCCTTAGCTATTAAAATACTGAAAATTAAAGGAAACTGAACTGCAGTGTGACAGGTCACCTGAGATAGGCTTTGCCAGTACTTGACAATTCATATTAGTCTGTAAGCTGAACTTCAGATGCATTAGGGCTCTGTCTGTAATAGCATTTGCAACTAAAAGAAAACTACAGACTGTAGAAACACCTTCTTTCTCCAGGGTTATTAGATTCAGTATCTGGCTACCTAAGAACTCAAAACTAACATGAACTTTTGCAAATAATGTCATTAACAACTCTGAGCCTTGGGTTTTGGGTCTTACATCACAGTTGTGTTGAAAAGGTAGTTTATCTTTTCTTGTCCTGAGACCCCACCTATTAAATTCCTAGGTTGTTGGAAAAGTATCTTTTAGTATATGATCATCTCATTAAGTACCTCAGACATGCACAAGGAAGTAGAAGTTATGTTCTGCTGAAAGTCCAGCAAGTCCCAATTGCTTGTCAGAGCAATCAAAACAGTGAGATTGTTACACGTAGTATTTAATGATGTATTTCTGCACAACTTCACAACTTTGGGGTAGTTGGAACTTGAATTTTATTTCAATAAAACACCAAAGTAATTGAACAGGTAGTATACAGATGTACATTCTAAAATTTAGAAACAGCATTTGAGAAGATGTAACAAAAAACCCCTCTAATGTTAAATTAGTGTTAATAATTTGGGAGGAGTTTTCCCTCAGGTATTTCACAAGCCTTTCACTTCTTCAGTTTTCAGCAAGTTAAAATGATTTTAGTGTGCTTCAAGAGTGGGAAAGAGAGTTTTTTCTCCTGTTAGTATGCTCTGTTATGTTACCACATACGCACATTATTTTACTTCTCTTGCAAAGTGCTATATGTCTGAATAAATTATGTACTGAATTATCATAGAATACCAGGTTGGAAGGGACCTCAAAGATCATCTGGCCCAACCTTTCTTGGCAAAAGCACAGTCTAGACAAAATGGCCCAGCACCCTGTCCAGTTGTCCAGTGTTGGACAGTCCACCACTTCCCTGGGGAGATTATTCCAATGGCTGATGGTTCTCATTGTGAAAGATTTTCCTCTTCTGTCCAGTCGGAATCTCCCCAGGATTAATTTGTACCCATTACTCCTTGTCTTTTCCGTGTGACTCCTTGTAAGAAGGGAGTCTCCATCTTCTTTGTAGCCATTCTTTAAATACTGAAACATGGTGATCAGGTCTACCCTAAGTCTTCTTTTCTCAAGGCTGAACAAACCCAGTTTTCTCAGCCTTTCCTCATATGGCAGGCTGCCCAGGCCTTTATTCATCTTTGTGGCCCTTCTCTGGACCCTCATCAGCCTGTCCATATCTTTTTGCATAGTGGGGACCAAAACTGAACACAGTATTCCAGGTGTGGCCTGACAAGTGCTGAGTAGGGTGGGATAATGGCTTCTTTAATTATATGTGGCTCTGAGGTCAAGCAGGTTTCCACTCAATATAGGTAGCACAGGCATTGCAATAAAATGGAAAAATAAAACATGCATGAAAATATAAAGCAGATTCAGAATAAATCCATTTCTTTGTGTGTCCTCCAAAACTACAAATTCTGCGTATTGAACAGTAAGAGCCATAATACTTCCCAAGGTAAGCCTGTTCATGCCAACTAATAAGATGATCAATCTAGAGGCAGTCTGGAATGGTCAGTAAATTGCCGATAGGTTTATAAAGTGTCCAGATTGTGTTTCTTCAACCATATCGTCTGGTGGATGACAGATTTCTTCTGACAAAGTCCACCTTTGCTTATTGATAGTCTTAATCAGTGCTAGTTGTAAAATGCTGGAGCATTAATCTTAGAAGGGTGAATCATTTTGAGAGCACATTTTTTGAAGTATGCTGATCTACTTTCAGATGATGACAAAGACACAACTCATTACTGTGTATCAAAGAATTTATAGTTTTGCATTGTGAACTGGGACTCATTCTGTTCTTAATAATACGATAACATTTTTGGCCAATAGCATGTCCTTTCTTTGGAAAATTGAAACTACTTTTTCCCCACAAAAAAATACTCTGCCGTTAATTAGTTTTGGTGAAAACAGTGTATAGCTGAAAAGAACTGTCCAGGAGGCGTTGAAACATTCAGTCGTGATTTAAAATATCAGAATGTTGTATTAGTTCCAGTTTAAAATGTTTTGAATCAATTTGGCATTAAACAAGTCTTTTTAGTGTCCCAAGGTAGCTGCAGTTAGATGCTTCATGTCTTCCCTTATGGCTTAGGCTACACAGCTGGACTCTGTGTATAATAATTCACTGCTGCCAAGTGATTCCTAGCTTGGTTGTGGTGAGTCAGGAAGTGGGAAAACCAAGAGTCACAGGAGATCTTCTGCCAGGGAATATTAAATTACACATTATGTTTTTGAATTTTTCCATTTGATTTATTATATGTAGGTGAAAATGGGTCTTTTTTAGCTATGTTTTGCGTAATCTTCACTAAGGAAATTTTGATATTCATTCTTTTTCCCAGTGCTCAAAATCCAAACACTGTCTAATAGTTAAAAATGTTGTTTGTTGACCTCTGTTACTGTATTAGCGTTAATCTGAGCTTGTGCTGGACATGCTACTTTGATTTCAGGAGTGGACACTGGGAAGATGAAATGTCTAGCACAAACTTAGATCTCTTTTGGGAGACCTTCTCAGTGGTGCATTGTTGCGTATAGTTTTGAATACAACTTCTGAAACTCACAGTGCAGCGTACATCAACATGCCGTGTATCAGTGTTCAGTGGCTCCCACGCCTTTCAGTTTGAGGAAGTCTTCCTCAAATCATCTTCCTGACTCCTGCTCTTCTGTGTTCATCGTGCCTATGAATGAAGAGACTTGTGTCTCCCACCATCTAGATTTCTTTCCTGTTCTAGGGCCAATTTCATAAAATTCAAGAGGTTTTAAAACATTAGTTTGAGTTAGATTCTTTCTTTGTTTTGGCAGGTACTTTACGTTGCACTAGCATAAAAGGATTAACAGATCTGGCAGAAGTGACCCTGCTCCATAAATTGAGTGTATCGTATTCTTGCTGATGTAACTGCGGTTGCAGCAATTCAAATATGAATTTTCATTGCTACAAGTATTTTTATTTTTTTTTCAGTCTCTGGGGACAAAAATAGTCTTTAGCAATGGACCCAGCTCTCAAATTCAGGTGCTAGCCTGGGGAGAGTCCTCAGTTTGTCTGGTTAATACTGTATGTCTGAGCTGAATCTAACCTGGGATTTCTTACACTGTAATTTTAGTTCATTCTTCTTTAGGCATTTCATAGTAACTTTTCCTAATAAATGATCTCATTAAATTTAGTAAATAAGACCTTTTTCACTTGGCTGCATGCACCGTTCATTGTATTAAATAGCTAATTAAATGCACAAGCCATTTAATAAAAAAAGATTACACTTTCCCGATTCCATAGCCCAGACAATCTGACAGTTTGTGTGGCAGCAGTGAAGTGAAAGGAGCTCGAATCGCCAGGAAGACACTCCATTTGCTATATAGTAGATTCTAATGGCTTTGTCAGTGAAATATTTTGAAGCTGGAAATTCATAAACATCGTAATGGCTGCATATTATTTTACCTCTCTGCGTTTATTTGAAAGCCATGCTCTCCTTTTCAGTGAATGAGAATTCTAGCCTCAACATTTGAATTCTTGTCATTTTGCTCGTTTAAGCTTTTGTTTGGATCCTTTTCCTGATGGATTAAGCAAGCAGCTGGTCTTTGATCATAGCATCTGTGCCTCTTATTTTGACTTGAAGTTTCAAAATGTGCAGTTCGTGAAAGGTCTAAGCAAATGGATTTCTTTTGTTTGTCATGTTCAAAAGAAAGCAGTTTGAAGACTATTAAGGGTATTTTTGTGCTACTGTCAATGCTGTTACAGTTTAGGATGTATTATTGTTTTCCCCTATCAGTACATGGATGCAGGGTTCTTGGGAAATGAGAAGAAGTATTACTACCTGAGAGAAATCATTATTTAGTTGTCCGTTAATGAAAGGGCTTTGGAGTAATTGTGCTAACTGAAATGCCAGTATAGATTGGTCTAATCGCTAGCTGAGAGTGACAGAAAATACAGGCAGATTGTGATGATGCCATTCTTTTGATACTGACAGAAGAAATAAGAAGCAGAAAAAAAATAGCAGCCATCTACACACCGTCAAGTCCAGAGAGTACTGAAAATGAAGACTTTGTAGGCCAACTGTTGTAGTTGTAATGATGTATGCTGTTACTTCCTTTATGATTTTTTTATTGTTGTGGACCTGTGTCGTACGTGGATACAGTTTGTGGTTTGGCACATTAACTTGTACCCCAGAAAAGCAGACACAAGCAAATTGAGTTGGTGATGCTTAAATTACACAATGCACAATTCACTAGCTTTAAGAATAAATACTATAGTTCTACCTGCATATTGACATCTAGGAGTTTAGATTTGCAAACTCATGGGTTTGGTTTGGTTTGCTATTATCGCCAAAAGATTGCAAAAGATGCTGAATGTTGGAGCCCTCACCTCTTCCCAAACTTTCTGTACCTTTAAGTGCTCAAACCACGGAGGTGACGAAAGATTAATTATTCCTAGTCCATTCAGCAATGACTGAATTCTTCTCGTCTTGAAATCAGCATGAAGAGGATACTGTCAGTGATCTCTTCGTCCTTTTTATGCCCAGGTCTGAAGGGAGTGGAAATTAGAGGGTTTTTTTACTTTTGCGTACTTAGGAATGATATTGTTAACAGGTTTTAGGCAACCATCCGACACCTACAGTGGGCAGAACTGGGGAAGACCCTGGTTACCCAGGAGTTTACAGGGCCCAAGGTGCCCCTCTGGGGAAAAAGGGGCAGGTAGAAGCAGTTCTGGTTTATCCTCTGTGTCTGTAAACCAAATGTTTGTTACCTTTCTACTTGTATTCGGAGTTCGCCTTAGTGGTCAGTCCTGTTCTTTAAACCCTTTACTAACTGTCCAGCATATTCTGCATATGCTGCTTCGTAATCCACTGCGTAACATTCATTAAACATGGACAAGTAGAAATTTTTTTAGGTGTTTCTTTCCTTACATCTATTAAGAAACGATCCTGGAAGCATGGCAAGGAGAAGGAGCAAGAAGTGTAGCTAACCATCCACAAATCGAGGCGTTTACTTTTACAACGAAGATTCACATTTACCCTCTCCATTTCTAACCTTGATGCCAGTTCAAGTCAAATCAGGCCCGCGTTTATTGACTTGCCAGAGTTTAGTGACGGAAAACATTACTCTTGGCAAATTACAAAATGGCTAGGAGTATCAGACAAAATAACTGACGCTTCACTGCAGTAATATAAATGACCTAAATACCCAGTTCTAGTGGAGTCTTTTGGTGTGTTAAAATAGATCTTTTGTAGAGTAAAAATTGCACACAATGTAGAAATGTCACCACAACAAAGTATCTAACAATCTTTTAAGGAGCTCTATTAATCAAAAATGTTTTGAACTAAACATAAAGCCGTTGTAATTACTATTTTGTTGACGGTTAGTAGCATGTTGTCTGTGTGACCCCTTTGGAAGAATGTTATCTTTCATCTTTTCAGCATGCTGGCACATCCCCAAGGCTATGAAAAATCAAGTCTGGGGATCCAGGAATTAAATGCGTTTCCAAATGGTGCTTTTTTCCCTACATTTTCTTTTAAGCTAATTTATCTTTCTTTTTTTTTTTTTTTTTAATTCCAAGACCCTTTTTGTTTTATATGGTTTCTAAAATTGGATAGCACCTCCTAAATGTAAGTGATTCAGTTTTAACATTTTTCCTTTGCAAAAGCACTGCCGTGGCTTGCCGAGATGTTGAGCACCCACCTCACTTGCTAATTTCCATGGGAGCTGGAAACATTCAGCTTTCATGGAAATAGCACTCAAGATGTCTCAAGTGAGGACTTAAAACTGTTGCTTCCAAAATGACAGGGTGCTTTTGAAAATACAGTCCTATATCTGAAATTAGTTTTTTCTGCATTAGTTTTCTCCATTTTAGTTTGATTCTGAATCAGCTTCACTGAGAGAATTGCAGTAGGGATGGGGGGTGGGCTCAGGCACGGATGCATCAAGGGCCATGTGGAGGACAGGAGGAGGATAAAAGCCCAGGGCCAGCACCAGGGGCTGTAACTGTTTCCTTCGATGTCCCCCGCATCCTGACTGTGTGCCCTCACAGTACGCTGCGGCTGCAGCTTCTCAGACCAGCTCAGCACAGAGGGATTTTAACGTTGCGCTTGCATCCAGCAGAGATGAGTACAAAGAACCTCCGTTCAAGATCCCATATTCTAATGTGGTGTGTGTAGGGGTGAGAGAGGTTCAAATTCGAGGCAGCCCTGCATTTCTTGGCGAGTGTAGCGATCGGGAGGCCCTGTGTCTGTCAGGACCGTTTGAACCAGGTGACTGCGCGCAGGAGCAGTTACAGGGATGAGCTCCCTGGGCAGATTGACTCTGTCAATGCAAAGCAATGCTGATGGAGCACCACGGTACAGTCAGACGCGAGGGAATGGCACTGCTTGGAAATCCTGCCTGGTGTTGCTGTAGCGTGTCTACATGAGATGATCTTTTAAGGTAGTTGCTTTAGTTCAAAAGGAGAGTTTTGGTAATGGAGACGGGGCTGCACCTTTCTCTAAGGAAGGTAGGTAAGCAGGTAACATCTAGGTTGTTCTGCTTTTACTTACCTCGTTTTCAATAATTAATTCTACAGAATAGCTACTGAGGAAGAGCAGATGTCTGCAGATGTCATTACTTTGGTACTTAAGTAGTAAGTTTCGATGTCATTTAAAATAAAACAATTTTGAAGTGCTGAAAAGAGAAGGAACAAAAGGAGAGTACTGAATGTGGAATTGAGAAACGTGAGGTGAGGGACCAAACTGATGCCAGGACAGTCAGTCCAATGTGCTCTCCTTCCTTCCTGCTTGAAGGTGCAGTGGAGAGGAGGTAACACAACTAGTACAGCATCACCGCTGCTTTTCCCTCAAAGCATTTCTGAGTCATAAACTGAAGTGCTAAACATCTGTCAATTCTGAAATAATGGGACATGAATTTTTACCAAAAAGATTTCATGTGGATATTCTTTTTTAGGTCTTACTTCAAACTTCAGTTTTTTTCATTCAAATTTTTTATTCTATTTCTAGGATTAATGTATACCTTTTAACTCACATTTGTAATCTCTCTCGATGCTTGTTTAGCCATACATCTTATGGAAATTCCTTTATTTCATTACTTGCATGGAGTTGTAGGTGTGCCCCTCTAATGGGGTTTTTAATTTGTGTTTCCTCCTGCTCTGCTCAGCCAACCGTAATGCTGTAGAGAAATGTTCTGTCTTGAGGGCAGGAATAAAATTTATGGAAATAAAATTGATATTTGAGATCTGTTCTTGCAGGTCATCTCTGCTTACATCTGTCCTCCATTTACTGCAGTGACAGGGATGTGTATACGTAAAAAGGAGGGTGAAGCTCTGTGATTGCAACCTTTCCTGGCGAACAGTATTCAACAGCCTGTGTCTGACAGTTTTAGAGGCCTGCCGAGCTGCATTACTGAAACTACAGGTCACAACTAACAATTACGCAAGTTAATTACTCTTTCCTCGATTGTGAAAGGCTTATATAAGACTTTCTTTTTAAAACATGTATAATTGCCTTGAAGAAAAAACTGCTATTATTTACAGAACACATTGTATAATAGAACTCAAAGCAAGAATATACCCTGAAGCTTGCTCTTACAGAGGTGGTTTAGCCCAGATGCCCTAGAAATAAAGTCCTGAGGGGCAGCTTCAAGTGTACTTTGAACTCAGCTGCATGACTGAGAACTTGCGCATTTTGAAACATGTACATTTTATGTCAGGGTCCTACAGTATTTGATGTAAAAAAAAAAAAAAAAAAAAGTTCTTCAGATAAGCACTAATCTTTAACTAAAAATAGAATTACATTTGTAGAGCAGTTAGGAATATTCACAATCCAGAGTAACTTGGAAAATCTAAAACATGGCTGCTGTGAAACACCCATTTTAATTTAGCGCAAATAGTTTAACATACAGTTGTTTCCGGGTTCAGTTTTGGAAATGTAAAGTGTTTAAAAAAAAGTCACTAAATTCAGTACAAAAGCAGTAATTACATTCCCTTCGGAGCCAAGCTGGTGGGTAACACAGCTCCTTTTGACTTTTACTATCTGTGGGTTTTAATGTAGGCGGAAAGCTTGCCACAAAATGATAATTGGATAGTACTCGACATTTCTAAAAAATGTTTCTTTTTTCCCCACCAGATTTGCAACCTACACAGTGAAGCTATGTTCTTGTATCATGAGAAAATGTAATTTAGGAAAGCAGGAATTCACTGAATATAAAGTCTCAAATGGCAGAGGGGAATACAGTTTCAGTATTAGGCTTTTGTAAAAGGAAAAATGTTTATCAAAGCTGTAGTAATCTTTTATTCATGCAGTTATGTCTTGAATATTTACAAATCCATATAAAACAGAATGTACTATGCGGATGTATTTTTCAGTACAAAGCGGTAGGTACCAAACTCAGAAGATGAAACAGAATAGAGGTAAAAGCTTTTCTGATCTGCATAGAGAAAAATTCTTTTTATGACCACTGGTAATAAATGGGATCTAAAATAGGCAGCAGTACAAAATTGGCATAATACCACTAGCATGAAGGAAAGTGTTTTCCCTCCTCTCCCATTAACTGTAATGACTGCAGTCCTAAGTCTTGAAATCGAAAACAAAAGAGAAGAATACAATTTAGAAAAATCCATGTATATTTCAATGTAAGGTCTTAAAGTAGAACAGAATTTTAAGGGAGTTTTTTTTTTTTTAAACAAACAGCATTATTTTAGAAAGTGTCTTATTAAGACTTCTTATTTGGGTGTATTCAGCTGGTTTTAGTTTGGTTTTGTGTGTGTTTTAGCTCAGATTCTCTGTTCTTCACTGTATGTGTCAAAAACTGTTATTGTTTTATTAAACTTCAGACTGGCTGTTCTGTTGATAGTGAGATACGGATACCCTTAAGCTTGTGCAAGATAAATACATTTACTGTGGCCGTTACAAACATTTGATTAGGTATTACAGATAAGGAGGCTGTATTGATGGGTACTGAACCTGCATGCTTCTATAGACCCAGTTTAATGGTACCTTTGTGTCATTAGGCCAGTACGCTCACACAAGATGTCTTCATAGAATAATAAACAATTACTGAATTAGGAGTAGAAATAAATAAAAAAATGGCTCTGAAATGTGGTATGGTGATTTGCTTGTTTCAAGCAATTCAAAACAAGTGCGCTGTTGCAGAGACTTGGAGGAGTGGAGTGTGTAACTGCAGCTTGCTGCTGTTTCAGCCTTGTCTCAAGGGTAAAATAGAGCAAAAGTTCATTAAATTCATGATTGCTATAAAAACCTGAAGTTTAATTCACATCTTGCCAGAGGAGATGCTGTAAGAAGCAACTATATAGCCTCAGGTTGCGTACGCCTGTAATTATTATTTAGGATCTATCATATACCATGTGAAATGTCTACTCTCATAGCTCCAAAGCTCAGTGGCAGCAGCAATTTTTTCCAGTCACAGGACTGATACGATGGATTTATGTTAATAGAAAGTGGGTGCATCTTCCACTGCTGCCAGTAGTGTATTCTGGTCGTTACATGATTATAACTTCTGGATTTTGCCAAAAAGAGCAGAACAGAAGTAAACTTTTCTAATATTCTTGAGTTCGTCTTGAGAACTTAAAATGTTTCATTAAGACTGGATATCTTCAGGTTTATCTGCAATTCAGAGCGATTCTAATGGAATGAGTTTATTTGACAGTAGGGTTTCTGTTTTATTGGAGATATTTTGTTCTTTCTGGACATCTTGCTAATTCATTGGAATAATTTTTTTAATGTTAGTTTAGAGGATTAAATGCTTTTTGCTTCATGTTTGAACTGCCACATATGCTGAACAGCTTTTTCAGTTCTTTGTTTTATGTGGGACTGGGTTGTTACCAGAATCTTGATAAAAGTTGCATGCAAGAGCTGTAAGGCCATGTTTTCTGTCTTGAACCCCCCTAGACTTGAGATATAATACAAGTTTTAAGACGGGTTGGTGACAGCCCTTGATATTAACAGTGCAGCTGTCATTTGCCGGAAATGACAGCAGACAAGCTACTTGTACTTGGTCTGTTGTCTCCTAGAGGTGTTAAAGCAAGCAGGCCTCCAAAAGAGAACTTCCTGGAAAACACGGGAAGAGTAACTAAGAAAAGGAGAAGTATGTTCAGTATGTCCAGCTCCAACGTTATTGCTGCTTTCTTACAGCTTAGTGGGAGGAAGTAACTGGAGGTGCTAAAACCAGCCCAGCTTCCTAACTGCATTAGATCAGGACCTTCAAAATGAACTGGCTGTTTGTCAAGTACTGTAATTTATGCCCTTGTAAACTCATACTTCTTTCTGAATTGTTGATATCTGATCACACGATTGTGTAGTTGCCAGTTTGAATGCAAAGGAGACAGTGAGAACTACACAGCCCTGGGAGAACAAGAACAGCATCCTCTTGGCATCCTCTTGGCAGCAACCTGCGAGTTTCAGCAGATCTTCATCAAGCTTGTCTGGAAGCATCACCCAAGCTTCAGCTTCATTCCTCCGCAGAAGGAATTTGGGGAGGTTGTTGCATTATGTGTCTTAAATTCTGAAGAACGATTGTTTCTCTAGCAGAGGAGATAATTTTGGACAGATGAAGAATTTGCTATCAGAAGTTCCTCATGGAGTTTGTTAAAAAAAAAAAACAAAAAAAAAACAACCAAAAACACAACAAAGTTTTATTGCATTCTTTTTCTTCAAAACTGCCTTCTACTAGCTGTAGGGATATTATATATTGTTTTAAAAGAAAGAAGGTAACTCTAAGTCAAACTTTCAATTAAAAAAAAGAGGCATTTGCAAACAATGACCAGAAAATTCTGGCTAACTCGGTGTCACCATGGCTTTCAGGAGATGAAAAAAAGAAGACAAACGCTATGTGGAATGCAAAACTAATCTCAAAGACTGGAATGTGACCATTCATAATTTTTAAGGTTTTACAGCTGGTTTTGTAAGTGATAATTCAGATAAATTAAATGAGGTCTGCAGTGTTCTTTAACCATTTGGGAAATGTGTCCTTTTCTTTTAGAATGTTTCTTCTTCCAGTAACTGAAAAAGTAAAAGGTAGATCTGGCTACCTATTTTTGTCCAAAGTTGCTCTTTTATTTCAGAATGAAAGGCTGACATCTTCTGCTCTTTCTCTGGGAAAATTTTGGATGAGTTCTTCAAAATGCATGTTAAAAGAAGGAAAAATTCTGAACTTTAAATATCTCTAGAAGTATACCCAGCCTATTTTAGAATACTGGAGTGACTCTTGATATGAATCAGATATATTTCCTTGGCTTTTGCTATTTGGTTCTCAATAGCTTCTGGTAGACACTGTAATGATGTACTGTTATCTTGATCTTGATATCTTAATTGTTTTAAAAGGAACAATGCTTTAAATGCTGTGGATGGCACAGCGGGAAGTAGAAGAACCTCCTTCACTGACAGTTTTCCAAATCGGGACTAACAAGGTACCAGCTTTTCCACAGACTCTATTGAAAAGTGTAGGATAGAATAGAATGCTTTGGGTTGGAAGGGACCTTTAGAGGTCATCTAGCACACCCCCCCTGCCGTGAGCAGGGACATCTTTAACTGCACCAGGTTGCTCAGAGCTCTGTCCAGCCTGGCCTTGAATGTTTCTAGGGATGGGGCATCTACCACCTCTCTGGGCAACCTGTTCCACTGTTTCACCACCCTATGTATGTATGTAACGCTCTTCTAAACCTTTCACTGACAAAGAAAACCTGCATTGGCCACGTCTGAGAGCTGTGGCAGTGCTGCCCAGTGACTCGGCTGGCTGCGTTTGAGTGGGGAGGTGCTGGGGTCAAGCAAGTGTACATGGGAAATACTCTCTGCAAAGATTCTGAATTTGTTCTATTCCCTGATAGATTTTATTTGAAGGTGGAGAAATGAACACAAAGAGCCTGTATTAGAGAAACTAGTATCTAAGGAAAGTAATAATGCTGTCCTTGAAAATAAAGGCAAGAGGAGTTTGTTGCAGGAGAACTTCCCATGAATTTTGGAAAATAGCAAATTTCAAGAAAGAATTATTACGTGTTTAGGAAAAAAAAGAAGCTAAATAACACTTTGAGGCCATTTGACAGAATATTGTGTGAGACAATAGAAGTTTTCCTCTTTAATGTTGGAAGACCTTAACTGGAACGCTAAAAGGAATTAAGCACAGGAAGTATGTACATGCTCATGTACTCACATAGTTGTATATTATGCATAAATAGCTGGAAAGCACTGTAGAATAAGTGTGTATTTCATAAATTTATTGAAGCATTAAGTGAAATTTAAAGAAGAGAAAAATTTGTGATGGAATCCTTTGGGAAAATATATCTGTTATTAGGGAACTGTATGCAGCTGATGCTTTAAAATAGCTGGAAAAAATGGTAGCAGGACCTTTCCAGAATCTCTGTGTAGTTCTTACAGAGTTCTCTGCATTGAATTCAAGCCTGAATATTTACTGTTTTTTATAGTATTCAGCTATGATGAATACTGTATAAAAAGCTCCTGACCATTGTGTCCTTAATGACTTTGCATGGGAGTACATGGATAGAAAATATCTTTGGGTAAGCCCAAAAGCTACTAATACTTAAGTAATGTGATCTTGCTTAAATGGAATGTGTCCTGTATACTCCACACAAGTGATTGTATTTACCACAAGGTAATTTTTTAATCACTTTTTTAGAGAAGCATGAACAGAGAAGGATGTTCCTTTTCCCTCTATTTCTATTAATTTTGATATTGCTTAGTACGGGAGAAAAGCCGATCATATGGAGGAAAATATTTTACATTTTTATTTAAGGTATTTGTGTTTTGAAATGTAAATCTTGTGTTTTGCTTTGCAAAAAGCTTGTGTTTGATTGTCAGTGAAGACAAAAATAGCTATGTGAAAGAATGTGCTTTTTCTCTCTTATTTTTAATTCCAAGCAAATTTGCTTGGAAGTACCAGAAGCATATCAGCGGTGGTAAGAGGAATACTGATGTTAGTGGTCAACACCAGTTTTGGGATCACTTTCATATGGTGAAACTGTGTAAAACTAGCACATGTGGGCCAAACAGGGTTTGGAAAACACTGGGCATTGAGAATATATTCAAACCACATGTAAGCAGAAAGCTTGCTGAAAGGCTCAGATGCTGTTAGAACTTAACCTTGTTATTTATGCTGTAGTTCATGTCAGATTTTTCAATTTTAAGCTCTGTCCAGGAGCTATTAATTTAGCTGTGAGAACTTGCTTCAAGCTGCAATTTTTTATACAGTATATCAAGGTGGAAAACGAGCAGAAATTGGTTCATCCCAGTTTTGAGTTCCAGGAATCTTAAAAAAGCCACTGAGATCAGGAAATCTGTAAAGGCCTGGTTGAAACTCAGTAGAATCAGATATTAAATGGGTTTCAGTTCAAACCTGTTACAAATGAACAGATTAAAATTATTTTTAACTAAAAAGTAGGTAGTGTATTTCTGAAGATAACAGCTAAATCTTTGGAGCAGATGCCACGCTACAAAAAATCTGCTATGAGGTCAAAATATGAGATGCTCTAGTGCTTGTTCAGCATCTTTTGAAATGGAAAAAAGTAGCTAGGGATAATTACCAAGAGTCCAGGTAAACTCTTCCCGTGTGTTTTGACAATGATTTGAAAGACTCTCAGTGGATGTTATGGACTTGGTTGAATATGAACTGTTCTGTCTTGCAATTGCTTTATAATTTGAATATTAAATTTGTAATTTGACTTTGAAGCAACATTTTAACTTGTTCTGAATAAATTTCCGACAGATCACTTTATCATACAGACCAGCAGGTTCTGGAGGAGCATATGTGTTGATCAGAACTTTCTTTTTTGAACAAAACACGGCAGCTATGGGGAAGAAAATTAACTCTATCCCAGATGAAACCAGGACATTTTCCCCTGCTCTCCCTTGCTGTTGCATCAGGCTGATTTTCACCTGCAGGGTTTCATGTACGTGGCGTAACATCCTCCTTGTGTTACTCATATATGGTTCTCGCGCTGTAAGGATAGCCAGCGCCTGTTCAGCCAGCCCCACTTCTGGGCAGTAGCAGAGCTGGCAATGCTGTTGAGCAAGTCCTTCGTTTGAAGGGTTATATGGTAGTTAGTAAAATCTAAGTTTTGACAGTATTTCCCTTTTTAGGTTTTATTTGTTCAAGAAGCTTTAGATACTGCTCCAGGGGTAGGCTTGAAGCGTGGGAGGTTGCCTGCCTGCCCTCGGGGGGGGTGCATGGCAGCCTCCTCTGGGACCTGGGCTCCCACTGCTGCTCCTGCTGAGGTTTCCTTCTCAGCCGTGGGATGCAGATGCTCCTGCCATTGTTCGAATAGGAAAGCCAGCTTCCTAACCTGAAATTACGTGGTGTGAACAGTCTTGCTCTGCAATGTCATATAAGGAGAACAGGCCATTTCAGCGAAGCCACCGAGGTGAAGGGCTCCGGAGTGGACAACCGCGCTGGGGAAACCTTTCCTAAAGTGGCAGTATTGTGAAGTCAAAAATGCAGGGAGGGAGAAGGCACCCCAACCCCCCCCTGCCCCTCAGAGCAGGCAGGAGTCAATTGCAACGAGCGGGCAGCTCTGACTCAGCGGTGCCGGAGGCGTGACCCTCCTGAGCAAACCCTAGGGAGCGCGAGCGACGAGGAGCGCAGCGAACAGGGTGGGCAAACAGGGTGTGGCGCGTCAGAAGGGAGTGGCGTGTCAGTTTGCGTGGCAGTTCGCGCAGCCAGCGCGTGCAGAGAAGGCGGAGGCCCTCCCCCAGCTCCTGAGGCAAGCTCAGGAAACTCATCTGGCTGCAGCGAGTGCCACCAGCTAGCGCTGGAAGCGGACAACAGCAAAGGGAATATCTGCATAAGGTGCGACCAGGTGGACTATCTACTCTGCCTGGTGGCAGAGCTAAGAGAAGAGGTAGATAGGCTACGGAGCATCAGGGAGGC
>Ga0065711_1003614_pt1 | contig 42269 bp, 36 predicted proteins | sample Hoacrofraction12_FD_59098 | JGI IMG/M metagenome (GOLD analysis project Ga0065711, IMG submission 59098) | Hoatzin crop microbial communities from Cojedes, Venezuela - Epithelial fraction 12 v2 (version 2) | ecosystem: Host-associated > Birds > Digestive system > Esophagus > Crop | place...
CTCCTGACACCCACCCTTCAGATATTTAGAAGCATTTATTAGGTCTCCTCGCAGCCTTCTCTTCTTCAGGCTGAACAAGCCCAGCTCCCTCAGCCTCTCCTCGTAGGGGAGATGTTCCACTCCCCTCATCATCCTTGTAGCCCTCCGCTGGACTCTCTCCAGTAGCCAAGAGGAGGGGATTGCCTCTGTACCCCAGGACGTGTCCCATCCCACCAGGCTGATGTCCATCCTGCAGTGTGCTCCTGGGTTGAGTGAACCTCACTGCTGGAAGACCAGCCTGATTAGTGAGAGACATTTTCTCTTACCAGACCCATTAGAGTCAAATGCATTGGTTTTTAAGCCCATGGTGGCAAAGCAAGAACAGTCCTCATTCTTTACCACCTTGTATCCAGCCGCAGGGTTTGCACCACGAAAAAGCAAAAATTTCCGTGTGCTTATGGGATCTTTCAAGGGACCTGGCTTTGTTTTTGGACAGGGGAAGTCATTCACATCAGGTTCAAAATGAGAAGCAAACTTCAGCCTTGACCATGCAGAGCGGCCCTTTACCAATACGCTTTCTTGAAGAGTGAGTACACTTGAGAACAAAGTTGTGGTCCCTTGCAAGCACCATTATGTCCTCACCCTGTATGCTCCTCCAGGAGCCTCTGTGTCACCTCTTGCACTCTTTTTTGACTACAAGAAGTTTGGAGACAAGAGGTATCGTTAAATCTTATCCCCATGATGTTCCTGGTGGTATCAAACACAATCAGAGAGAGTTTGGGGAACCTCCACCCCCAAGCCAGGGAGCTCACGGTATCCTTTCACACATACAGTGGCTGTGTTATTTATATTCCGTATTTTGCATTATTCCTGGATGTTGCTGGATAGGTAACGCACATGCCCTTGAGGGAATTTGCACTCCTGTTTGACCTTCAGCATGGGACAGGTTCCCAGCCACCACATGTACTCTCTTGGGTACCCCAGATGGGAGCCCCATTTCCAGAGCCTGCCTGGAGGCAAAGCCTGCAAGAAGCTGGCTCGGAGGGAGCACCAGAGCCTTCTGGACAGCAGGACCTGCTTTTTTCTGTTGAGCAAACTGAGAACAAAGGAGGTGAAGGATGAAGCTAAGATTTGCATTTAGAAAACGGGAGGAAGGAAAGGATCAGCTTTCCCATCGTCTTCATTTCCCAAGGGCGTTGTAAGCTGGCCTAACTTTCTCCTAGATTTATGGCTTCTCTGTCCTATTCTGCTGCTCTCAGTCTGCAGCTTAGGCTCTGTGTTCATGTGAATAGGAAGAAACAAGCCACAAGCAAGGGAGCAGAGGGAATGGTACTAGAAAACCACATGATTCCCTGCCTCAAAGGCACTCCTAGGCATTTCTACATACGTATTCACACCTAAATATTTTTAAGTCCCCTGCCTACCTACTGCTCTCCTGTGTATTTATTTCTGCGGCTTTTAAAGGAAGAGCTACTTGGCTCCGAAGCCAGCGGGTGCTGCACGAGAAAGGGCACTCACCTCTGCTGTATCAGATCAAAACACTTCTGCTAGCTGTTGCGTAATACACAAAATTGGTCATAGAAGAAACATGAGACCATAAACAACTCAGGATCTTGTCACAGTCACAAAGATGAAATATTGCTTATGCAAATGGTGAGCACAAACCCCAATCCCACTCACCTAAGAAGCAATGCACTGAGGTGCGCTGCTGGCACCGGATGACAAGAGGCTCTGAGACCTGCCCAGCTGCTACCCATGGCTTGGCGTAACCCAGCTTCCACCCCAGCCTGGAAGCAAATGAGGGATCTGCTTCTACAAGGAAAAATTCAGAGGGCTTTAAATGTTACTAAAATACATTTTCGAACACCATCACATAGCCTTGATTTTTTTATGAGTCTTAGAGAGAACTTGAACCAAGTTTAAATTTTCCGAAGCCTCTTCCCTCCTGTCCTGCAGTATTGTGGGCACTTTACTGAGGTGTATTTGCTTCAAAATGTGCTTCACTTGTTCTTTAAGGGAGTAAGAGCCGTCCTCCAAATGTACCTCTGAACTGCACAAAAACTTGCAGTTTTCCATTAAAAATCATCCTAAGCTGTCGTGGCTGGAGAGTTGGGGTGAGAAAGCCCAGGGCTGGTCACAGCTGGGCTTTGGCTTAAGCCTGCAGCCCTGCGCCTAACCCTCCGCTGCCCGGCAGACACCAGCAGCTCCATTCACTGCCCGTGCATCACCACTGAAGTCAGGCGGATCGGCTCAGCTTCCTCTAAAAAGAGAGCAGCACCATTTTTCAAGTTTGCAGTTCTAAGAGAAAGAAAAGAAAAAAATGTGTCGGGCTCCAGACACCACCCACAACCGAGTTTCACTTTGTCTGGAAACAATACAAAACTCACATGCAAAGCAGAAGGAGGACACAAAGGGCCCTGTCACCCCCTACGCACTCGCAACAGAGGGGTCCCCTCTGAGCCTGTATAAACACCATATGCACTACTGGGTTGGAGAAATCCTGGGGACAACTACAGCTGGGTAAGAGCTGCTGGGCCAGAAGATAATCCAAGAGCGAGCCAGACAAGCCGGTGTGTTAGACAAAGGCCAGCACAGTCCTTGCAATAATCCATCACACGGCACAGCGTGCGCGGCGAGGAGCTTCGCTCAGACGCTGAAGGCAAAACGTGGACAAAAGATTAATTGAGCCCTAAATAATAGCTCTTGGTGGAGAGCCGAATCCCTGCGCCTTGAAGAGCAATGCTCTCGAGTCTGTCAGATCCCCTGACAAATGCCAGTGACGCCCAAAGAGGCAGGAGGCGAGCAGGGTTTGCTGACCTTTTGCAGAAAAAGCAGGTATTTAAACAGCGCAGTTTAAAAGGTAAATACTCATAAAAGAGAGTGTATCAGAGATGTGCACTGAATACCTGGGTACGTGTTGTACTCACCTGACAACAGCAGAGCCGAAAAGCAAACAAAGCTACCCCGAGCCTCTGAAGTGGTCCCTGTCAGGTTTAGATTTGCAGAGACACTGTGAGAGATCTAGAGAAGGCTGAGTAACAGCCTCTCCCTGCCGACAGCATGCCCTGTGCTTAACATCCCATAACTCACAAGCTGTGAGGTTAGAAGTAATAGTTTTTCACTACTGCAGAGACATTATTTCAGACCTCTCCATGGGTCTGGCACTTTGTCTTGAAGAACTACACAACACAGACACCAAGACTGTGATCTAATTTCAGACTGTATGAAGCGCAGGACTAGGCTGTGGCATGGGCAAACAGGAGGGAAACCTCTAATGAAAGGCTGGATTAAGATCCTGCTGCTGTTCAGGAGAAAACAAGTTGTTGCCAATTGTTTGTACTCCATGAGTCCAGGGCTGCTTGGGGTCATGTCATCCACAGGGCAGGGTGGCCATGCTCAGCTTTGGTTGCTGACCACTCGTTGTCATCTCAAGTCACTGGGAAAGTATGACTTGTTCGAACTGGAGACTTCAACTGCACAGATATTTCTCAAGTGCCTGAACTTACCAGATGAGGCATATATTGTTTCTCACCTTGCCTCTACATGGCTTCTCACTTTGTCTGCTCCACACACCTTAACTCTCATGGACAAGCAGCTGAAAGTGTGACACACAGGAGCCAAGGGCTGCACTATCTCGCACAACTTGGACTGCACCTATATGGTACAGCCATGCCCTAACTCTCCGGGCTACCAGATGAAACAGAAATTCCAGTGATGGTGGGGACTGCTGCTCAAAGACTAGCTGTGGGCTGACCGGCTGTAGTGTGCAGGTTGCTGGTCCTGAGAGACTAGAGATAGACTGCAGGAAGAGATCGGTTCTGTAAATGAGGCACCACTAGAGGAGTAAAAAAACCCTGTGGATGAAAAACTGTGCTCTCCTCGAGACCTGCAGCAAACCAAACCCAGAGCTGTAGAGCCCCACGTGTAGATCTGGAGTAGACAGCTGCAATAGATTGGGAGCTTTGTAGGTTATGAGGGCCAGCAGTCCACAGGTTGGAGACAGGCTCAGGTGCTGCTGTCTCCCAAGAGCTGTGTTTTTTGTTACAGAAAAGGCTCTAAATCCCTAGACTCTTGAGAATAGTGATGTCTTCATATGAGTGGGCTTTCCCCAGCCCCATGAAGACAATGCACATCCTCACTCCTCATCTTCCACATGGTTACCTAATTTTGTGAGGAGGACAGAGGTCAACCAGAAGAATTTAGGGGCCATAAGATCACAGGAAACCCATACAAATCAATGCAGACTCACTCAGAAATTTAGAAGAGACTTGAGAACAATTCCTACCTTCACTTCTATCTTATCAAGGTTTGAATAAGGTTCTCTTGCTGCAAGAAGATTTCCAAAGGATCTTCCGAACCTCCTGAAGGATCACAGCTGAAATTATCTTTGGACAGCTGAAGGACAAATTGTTTATAGTTCTGGGCTTAAGAACTCAGAAGAAGGCTTCAAAAGACATGGAAAATATGGAGAAGTGATGGACACAAGGTCTCTCTAAATTCAAAACTCTTGTATTTCTTGCACTACTGGAAGGGCACTGGCCCTCCAGTCCTTCACACGCAAACCATGCTTGAAGCTGCAGAAAGGAGAAGAACGCACAGAGTTTTTGCCACTGAGGCCCTGGAGGATGGAGTGTCCAGTCACGGTAAATCAGAGGCATCAAAACTACTGGATGCATCTATGGTGTTTGCCTGCCATGGAACAAAAGCCAGGTTAAACTCTGAGGTCCTTGATGATGTGGCTTCTGTCCCCCACAAGCCAGTAACACAACAGATTGGTTACTGTCCTGTTACTGGTTGCAGCATTACAGGTTTAACGTACTTTAAAGTCTTCTCAGTCCTGGGATCCTCTGGACATATAAACCTTCACCAACTCCATGTGAGACACTGCTCTCTGTGTAACATTTCGAATGATCTTCTGTAGCATTTCCTACCCAAACCCTACATCTGTGTTGTGGGACTCAGAGAATGAGCATGGGGGCAACAAGCAAAACTAACTCCTGCTTATCCTGCCTTTAAGGACACATTTGCCATTTACTTCACCTGAATTTCTAAGTTTTGCCTACAGCGTTCCCCAGTCATTGTGGGCCAGTGGAGCTGCAGACCCTCGCTCCCCCAGACCCTTTCACTCCAACTACTGCAGTCCGAAGCAAAAGATTTACTTTTGGGTAGGGACCCACTGTGTTTACACTTTCCAAGTGGCTTATGGGTTTATGGCAGGTTGCCGGATACCTCAAGTGTAGGAAGGATTTAAGGGCTAAAGGTCACCAGCAGTGGAGAGCACTTCAAGGTCAATCCATGCTGGCCAACGCCTTCTCTCTGAAGATGATACATTCACTTTTGGTATGGGTCTAATGCGAAGTGCTGGACTGTCAACCTTATAAACACAGAATTTTGAAACTCCTAAACAACTTCTTCTGCAAACATAGCTTGCTTTTTAATCCTAACTGAGGATAAAGCAAGGTAAAGCTTTTGAATCTTGCATCAGCAGTTTTACTGCTATAAGAATCTCCAAAAATGCATAGTTTTCTCAGCTGTAGATTTCTCAGATGAGTTTGGCGAAACTTACTGAATAGTTCAGTATGAGCTTAACACCAAATTAAAAAAATCCAAGAAAAGGTATAGATTTCCAGTACATAGCCTTGTTTTTTTACAAATTTTTGCTGTGACCAGAGAATGAAAATCCATAACCTTAAAATGTTTTTCGGTCAAACTGTCCAGAGACTGTACTGGCAGAACTTCTTGAATTTGAGGATATATTTTCTGAGATTATACCAGCAAAACACAAGGCTTAGAGTAGACCTACAAATGAGGAGGACATGGCCATGCTAAAATGAGACCCCAGAGACTTTGCAGTGCCTTTTCCGGAAATCTGAGTCACAATGAGCAAACCTCTGGCAGTGCTTGCTTTGAAGTATTGTTTTACTAAAACGAAAAATGAAAATCTATGTGCCGCTTTCTATGATGAATTATTCAGCTCCTCCAGGAAAAGGGGGAAAAAGAGAAAAGAAAAAAGCTAGGAAGCACACAGACATTGCACACAAAATACAAGAATAAATCTAATAACTTTTGGAATTTCTATGGAAATAAGTTTTAAAGTATTTTTCAACACAGGAAGCCTGGCCTCGGTTACATGAAATGAATGTGCACAAAAAGGATACCAAAGGTGCCTGTGCAACTGCAGTGCAGTGAGCTGCGGCTGTCCGTCATGCAGCCGCTGGCCAGGAGGAACTGCCCATTTATCGAATTGTGTGCAGGGTTGTTCAGTTGTCACATGTGACTATAGTAATCGTTTCGACAATTATGACCACACATTGTATACATACTTCTGTAAGTGGACCCCTGGTCTTCATTTCTCTAATCTGCTCTCTCTGAATAAAGTATAATGTATCTGCAAGAGGGGAACTGTGATCTCAGAAGTCAAACAGGCATGGTTCTTCTTGTGCACTATCAGAGGGAAAAAAATTCTAAAGTGACATTAAATCCCCTGAAGTGAAACACCTTTCATTTTCAGCAGTTTATAAAAAAAGACAGAAACATTTTTATTTTACTGTGCTAATAAGGATGGCTTGGATGCTTTTCTCCTTAACTAGAATGTCCCAAACAGTTATTTCTAATGATCATCACTTTAAAGTACAGTATTATACAGCTGCCTTGGTACAAATGGATTTTATACAGAGGTTGCTGCTTTCTCCACTATTATGACCATGTTTAATTTAAACGTAGTTGGAACACAGCAGGAAAATGTACCACTTCAAAATTCAACTGCTACCGCAGAAGAACAAGATAAGAAATTCAGCTTATCTTTCGATTAAAGCAGATCAGAAAGAGCAGTCAGTATGTGGGCATTAATATGTATGAACCTCAATAGTAGTTCTATAGATGAAAGCTGTAGTCCATTCACCAGGCACTGCTGGATGGGAGTGTTCTGAAGGGGTGTAAGCAAACCCCCTGTGGCCGGGGGATGGTGGGGACACGCTTGGTCCTGCCGCTTTTCCACCAGCCACCCTGACGAGAGGAATGGGTTTGGTGGTGGGCTACGATATTGCCAACCCCAATTACTGCCCTGTCCCTTCCTCCCATGTACCCTGTGCAGCAGCATCCCTCTGCTCACACCCATCAGGTAGTGAGCTCCCCAGGACAGAGGACTGCTGCCCTTCTGGGGTGCACAGTGCTTAGCACCTTCATGTGTCTGCCGCCTTCAACCTGTCCCTTAATTTCCAGCTTAAAAAAGTTAAATTTACTCGGACCTGAAATTCATCTTTTAGTGCCTGCAGAAACAATACCTTTTCCAGTTTGTCAGAATTGCTTGGTCCTGAGAATAATCCACAAAAAACCCCCCACAATGAGTCTTGGAGTGACACAGCAGGAGTGAAGACAGAAAGGAGTCTCCCAGATCTTGCCAAAAGCTGGCCTGACCTCTGAAATTCTGGACTGAAAACATGGTAAGAGGCCAAAAGATATTTTGTGAAAATATGCGAGTCCTCGGGAGATGAGATGAATAACATTTTACAATAGATTCAGAAACACAGCTTCCCTGAAGAAGTGGTGAAGAGGGTCCCCATTGTGAAGGGTGGGGTATAAAAGATAACTCCTTGGAGGTCTGTTTCAGTCACATCAACGAGAGCCAGCTAAATATAGCTTCAGAGATGGCAGCTGTACTCGAGCCCATCAGATTGGCTGTGGAAGCCCTGAGCGGCCTCCCTTCCATCCTCTCAGAGCTGATGTTTACAATGAATAAAATACATAATTAGGCAAGCAGTTGGCAAAAGCCATGATTTATCATATTAAGCAATTAAGCAGCACTGGACTGATTTGGCTGCAGCTCTGAAAAATATGCATAATGAAACAGTGCCACTTGACATTAAAGATGAACTTTCCTCAGGTCTAATTTCAGCTGCCATTCATGGACAGACCAAATTTATTGGATTGATCGAGCCGGGAACTTGGGCTGCACAGACGCAGGCCATCGCTTTTGGTCCCTGCAAGCTGCCGTGGCTGCTGCAGGGCTGTGGCTTACGCTGCGAGCAGGGGCTAAGAGGCTCGTTCCCACGCTGTGTTCAGAGAGCTGTGCCACCAGCACTGCTGGATGATTTTCGGGGACCCGAGGAGGTTCCTGGGCACTCGCCAATTCCCAGCTATGGGGGACATCCCTTACCACTGTCACTGCCTGTGGGTGCCCATCCTTGCCTTGCTCCTCGGCACACATGGTGCTGGGGCAGATATTCATGTGAGTTTGGGGCAGTGGATGGGAGAGGGGAAGGTAGACACATGCGCTCTCCTGTCCCAGTGGATCTGGTGTGGTGGATCAGCTCTGGCTCAGCACCATCCACCTCAAACCCAAAAAGCCGTTTGCTATCTCTTTGTCCCAGTCTGCAGCCATTATTTTCCCCTGCAGAGACAAGACTAATCCCATCTTAAACTGAGCCTGAAACCATCTTCTCCTGGTTTAGGGAAAGAGAAGGACACTAGCTAAGATGCTGAAGAAGACAAGCCGCCACAGTAATGCATCTGCTGTTTGCTTTTTATCTTTGTTCCATTAGTGAACACCAGCATTTAACTCTAATGGAGTCATTTTACCTCTCCCCATGATCCTTTACGATTTCAGAGCAGAGAGAAAGAAATCAAAGCAAAACCACAAAATTGCATGCCCATCATGCGCATACTTACGAGTGCTGCCAACAATTTCTCGTTTAAAAGATCCCAGCTTTGATGTCTAACATCTTCTAGTTAAAAAATGATACATTAAATGTTACTTTCTTCTCATTAATGCTGTTTAATTCCAGTCAGTTTAGATAACTGAAGTATTTCGGTTAGTTTTGCTCTCTGCCTCCCCACACTAACACAACAGTGCTTTGTTTGTGGTCTCCTGCGTTGCAAGCAAAATGTTCAGATAAACTGTTCATGCCTGGAACCGTTAAAAGTTTGAGAAGCCTTTTGTACACAACAGAGCTTGAAAGCCCTTATGAAAACAAAAGGTATCATTATTTTAATCAATAGCTAGCAGGTAATGGCAGGAATTTTTAGAAGTTAGTGTTTATTTCCAGGGTCTGACTTGAGAAGCTGTAATGGGCATTGAATTACAGGAACTGTATCATCATCTTGGCAAGGAGGTTTCACAGGAGCACTTTGTGTGAGGTTCAACTCCACAATCACTCTTCACGTTCCCTGGTCATTACCGCTCAGATGAAACACCGAGGAGACGGAGGATCCCCTGTGTTTTGCCTGCAGCAGACCCACACTGTCAATACCGCTATTATTCCTACCTACACAGGCAGAAAGGATTTTTTGTGCTGTCAGCAATCTGCACATCAAAACATGCTCAGTGCAGAAGCGAGACTCAATGAGCTGCCTCCTTTGTGCAATTTTATCAGAGATCAACAGATCTGGGTGTATGAAAGGCCTCTCTGCAACTAAAGGCAGTAGTGGAAAATTTTGGATTATGTGAAATATAATGAAAGGAGTTGGCTTTTTAAGCAACACTTCTGCTGTACAGGTTTTTCTCTTTTAGCCCTTTCAGGGTTCTGAGGCAACACAACAAGCAACTTGCTGCTTAGCCAACATAAAATCCCTATTTTTATCTCAAATTTTCCCGGTTTTCTCCCTAAAAAAAGATGAAGGCTGCTCCAGGAAAATCACATCCAGCAACTATCATATTTGCCTTCAAACACCTTTTCAAAGCTCACCTTGCTTCAGTGCTTCCAAAACATGCCATGTCTAGTTGCTGACATACCGAAAGCAAATTTGCTGTTTGTCCTTCCTAGTCTTTTTTCCCTATTGTCACCACTATTTGCAGGTTAGATATAGCTCTGCTGCCCAGCATGCTGGCCTCTGATCAACAGGCTGGTTCTCAGGGCAGAAGTGCCATTGCATACGGAAATGCAGGGTGGGTTAACTACTCCAGGACTACCTAACCCATGTCTGAAAACTAAATTTTGCAATATTTTGCTTCTCTATTCGTCCAAGTATCGGCTTCCTGCTTCCCACGTGTTCCTCTCCTTGGGTGCTCAAGGACAAGGAGACGAGGGATGGATGGTGGGGGAATGCTCTGGGGCTTCTTGTTCGCCCAATGATGATTAATGCTTGGTAGCATTCAAGGGAGCAAACAGACCCCAAGGTTGTGTTCATGCTCCCCCTACACCTAACAAGCAAGATGGAGAAAGCCATGAAAGGGAAAAAAACATCCCATTGGAGTCTCCAACGCAGCAAATGTTGAAAAGTGCCTTTTTTAAATAGGAAAAAAAAATAATGATTCTGCAATATTTGTATAGCTCTGAGACAGCTTAAAGGCTCTTCTCAGATTAAAGCTAACACTGTGCTGACAAAAATGCTGATTTGTAGCCTAAATGATGACTACATCAAGTTTGGAACACTCAGACCTCCAAGCATGCACTTATTCCAGAAAACAGGAGCCAAGGATCAACCTGAGAAGAAACAGTCATGTCTCTGTACTATTTGTTCATACAAGACTAAAACCTCGTCTCCTCTTTGGAAGCATGTGACCCAGTTTTGCTCCTTCTGCCTTACAGATCAACTCCTCTTTCAAGCAGGTCTAGAAGGTGTTTGACAAACACCATTTTCTTCTAACTACGAGAAACCCTTTCCTCATCGTTGTAGGCAGCAGGCAAATCTGCTGCCTGAGATGCAAGACTAAATAAAAGCTCCAAGCTGGTGCCACTGGAAGGATGCACTGTTTACAGTGCAGATGTTTTGCTGCTGTGGCTTTCCAAGCCAGCTTCTGGGCTGTAAGGTGCACCAACAGGAAGAATTTTTCCACTGGCAGAGCTGCCCAAAGGGCAGGCACAACGCCCTCAGACATCCTGACACCTTGCCTGCATCTAGTCCATATAGCAATATATATATCAATGAGGGACCATGATCCCCGAGCAGATGTAACTCTGCAGGCTAAACCGCAGCATGCATCTGGCCAAAGGAAAAGCTGGAAACCTCGGAGCACTGTCTTTTTCTTGCAGAATAATGGTGTGTGTCCCCCTTATTTCAGTTCCCTGCCATGCTCCTTGTCTGTTTTGCAATTTTTTGGCTCTGAGTTTCCCATATGTTAGTGATTAGTTCTGCTGTTACACCCAAGCTAACAATTTGCTGCTAAGGCTGAGATATTGTGGGTTCAAGTGGTGAACCAGGATGCACTAGTAAGTGTATATGTTAAACAAATCTTCTTAGCAATTTGTTTAAAAACAGAAAATCAGACATGTAATGAAGTACTCAACATATTAAACATATTGTTACCTCCATATGGCTTGAGGATTGGCAAATACGTGGGGTCTTGCCAGGCTGTTTCCACTACAATAGAACGGATGATAAGAGTCAAGTGTTTCCTCCGTGCAGTGATGTTTATTTACCATACATAGCGTACGCAGAGTCTTGTTTCCCTGAACACAGAGAGCAAACAAATGGGAGCAGGTTCCTTGCTCAGCAGCCCAACTCTGCCTTTCCAGGGAACACCATGCCCAGAAGAAGCTCTGTCTCTTGGCTTGCTCCCAGCAGCTGCTCGCTCCTGGGTCTCCTACTACAGCCTTTCAGTGACTCCATAACAAATACATTCCTCTGGAAAGTCGGAGAGTTATTTTTAACCCCCCCGCCACAGCTGTAATCAATCCATCGCCCAACCCTGTGTTCACCAGGGCCTCTGGGGAAACCCTCCACCCACATGGATTGGCTTCTGCTCAAACCTCATCGGCATGGCCAGGTGCTGCGCTGTAATTACACAGAGGTACATTAATTGCGACTGCCACTTAGCCAACAAGAACGCCGAACTATCGTTTGCCTAGGCTTCCGGCAGAGCAAGAGATGACGGGTGTGCATTATGGCGACAACGAACACCTTGTAGTATGAGGCACAGACTGGAGACTGCTGTGACTCCTCCAAGAGGACCTGTCCTTCTGCAAGCAGCATGTAAGGACAGCTCAGGCTTTCTCTGCTGATCTCCTCCCAAATTATGTATCGGTGTTCAGCTCTATTGCACCCAGGCCATCCTGCTGGTGGCCCAACAGACAGGCAGGGGTTTCTCTCTGTCCCCTCCTGATGTATTTACACCCTCCTTGGTCCTTAGCCCTACGCTTGCTCACTTGTTCTGCTCTCCAGACCCATTGCATCAACTTTCAGGGGTGTGAAAACTGGACAGCCTGGGTCACAACCCAACCAATTCAAGCGAGCTCTTACGTGGTTTTATTCCTGCGAGTCACACTTAGCAAATGCAACAAGGAGTGAGTCAACTGGAGCCTTTTTTTTTTTTATATTTTCATTGTTGAACAGTCAAATTAACACTTTGAAAAGAAATAGTGATCAAGAGTCCTGAAGGTCCCTGAGAAGACACAGCGTTCAAGAAGATAGGGAAGACTTTGGTGCCAGGACAAATCAGTAAGGAGGTGTCTAGAGACTGCTGTAGCCCTGCCTGGGAAAGCTGTGTGTCTCTCTCGCAGTAGGAGGGAGAGTGTGCGTGGACTGAAACGTTTCTTCAGCAGCATCCCAGAAGAAAGCATTAAAGGCACTGACCTTTCTGCTTGCTACCACTTTAATATCTGAATGTAAACATTTATGGAAGGAAATCAGCTGTCAGGAAAGGAGGAGCTCTGGTCATTTGGGGCCGGGCTGGGGCTACAAAAGAAAATTCAACCCAGAGCAGGCAACACCAAAGCTGCTGAAGGTGCTCGTCCATAGTCCATGAAACCAGGAGTCCAAAACTCCTGTTTTAAGCTGTCCTTCAGAAGGAAATCCTTGTGTCTTCAGCAGAGAGGGTTAAAAAATTGGCACCGTCCCTGCTACAAAGCAGATGCCAGCTCCTTTCCCAGTGAATATTTCCCCCCTCCTGCCCCACTACCCCCGATTTCTGCCCAGCCCCAGCAGCAGGTAGTGGGCAGCTTGCCTGCATGGGGCTGTCCCTGTGCACAACCCAGTGCAGAGCCAACCTGAGCACACTTGTTGGGGTTTGTGGGACTGCAGCAGCGTGCAAGAGAGGAAAGCTAGCTGGGGACGAGGACTGAAGCCACCATCCCCTGGCATCGCAGCTTTAACAAGCTGTCTGTCTAGGTGCAGCATGGGCACAACCGGCAGCACCGGAGGCCCAGCAATGGCAGACTCTGGCCAAATAAATAAAAACAGACAAATCCTGTTCCTTTAAACCTCAGGAGGACTGAATTCGTACTGTCCCCGCGAGTCTGACCAAGTCCCTCTCCCAGCCTCCCCAGGGCAGATCCTGCTCCCCTCCAGGCAGCCCTGCTGGTCCCCTATCTCTGCAGTGGGAGCTGCGGAGGGGCACAAGAGGAAAGGCAGCTTGTACCCGCTCCTGGAGATACTCCATCTCCCTTTGCAAGCAGATAGGCAGGGGATGGGCTGCTTGCTGGGTTACTCATCGAGTGAGAGTTTCCAGCCCCCAAACAGGCACAGAGCCTTGAGAGAGCGAGAGGAGGGCAGCGGGCTTCCTGCTTCCTATGATGGGGCAGGCTGTGCTTCCCCCCCCACCCCGCTCTCCTCGGCACCAGCTGCAGTCAGGCAGGCTATTAATGCATTTTATAGGCCTTTAAAATTTATTATGGAGCAGAAAATGTTTTTCAGGGAAAAGCAAACACACCCTGTGCTTTCTCACCAATTAAAGCTGATGAGCCACATCAGCTCAGCCAAGATGTAACAATGCAACGAGAACAAGGCAAAAAGTTTCAAAGTGCAAGTGGTCGGACCAACAAAAAAGTGTTTCTCCACATAACAGAAGAAAAATAAATAAATAAAAGGCTGCTTTTCAGAGCTATAGAAGAAAATGAGTGTCTGAAAATGGAGTGGAAGTGGCGGTGTTAAAACAAATCCACAAGAAACCGCTTTGTAATGGAGCATCCACGTATAAGGGGGGGACACATCGCCTACAAAGTGAGCAGTCGGACAACCGATCCCTTCTCTGCAGCAAAGACTGTTACAAGGCAATTGCCAAAAGTAACCAAACTCCATATTTTAATATTAAACAGGTACGCTCAGAACCAATGGGAATTGTGGCAAGCAGAGTCCATGGACACAAGTACAATTATTGCCTGCAGTAGCAGGCAGCTTCGTGAAGGATTTTATAAGTAAAACTGTGCAAAACTAGAGCCAGAGAAAAACATCAGTGTAAAGATACCAGTACAAGAGACCCCGGACTATGCAACTTCATGAAAAGTGCAAGAATCAATTACACAACTGAGTAATTCAAAGCCAAAAATACCCCTACAGACGGGTCTAAGGAACAATGTGATGTGTGATGGTCTTGCTGGGTCTCAGACAGGAACTAATGTCAGAGCAGAGATAAGGCTGGGCTGTGCAAAGTCCAGCAGTGGAATAACACAAGATTTCATAGAATCGTGGAATGCTTTGGACTGGAAGGGACATTTAGAGGTCATCTAGCCCAACCCCCCTGCAGTGAGCAGGGATATCTTCAACTAGACCAGGTTGCTCAGAGCCCCGTCCAACCTGTCCTTGAACGTTTCCAAGTGGCCTCCACTACCTCTCTGGGCAACTTGTTCCACTATTTCACCACTCTAATCATAAAAAATTTTTTTCCTTCTATCTAGTCTAAATCTGCCCTCCCTTAGTTTAAAGCCATTGCTCCTTGTCCTATCACAACAAGCACTGCTGAAAATATTGTCCCCATCTTTCCTACAGGCCCCCTTCAGGTACTGAAAGGCTGCTGTAAGGTCTATCTGCAGCCTTCTCTTCTCCAGGCTGAACAGCCCCAACTCTCTCAGCCTTTCCTCCTAGGAGAGGTGCTCCAAGCTCCCTGATCATATTTGTGGCTCTCCTCTGGACCCACTCCAACACATCCATGCCCTTCTTGTGCTGGGGGTTCCAGAGCTGGACACAGGACTCCCGGTGGGGTCTCACCAGAGCAGAGCAGAACAGAGGGGCAGAATCCCCTCCCTCGACCTGCTGGTCACACTTCTCTTGATGCAGCCCAGGATACGGTTGGCCTTCTGGGCTGCGAGCACACATTGGTGGCTCATGTCCAGCTTTTCATCCACCAGTACCCCCAAGTCCTTCTCAGCAGGGCTGCTCTCAAGCCCTTCATCCCGCAGCCTGTAATGATAGCGGGGGTTGCCCTGACCCAGATGCAGGAACTTTCACTTGGCCTTGTTGAACCTCATAAGGTTTACACAGACCCACTTCTCAATCTTGTCCAGGTCCCTCTGGATGGCTTCCCATCATTCTGGTGTGTCAGCTGCACCACTCAGCTCGGTGTCATCTGCAAACTTGCTGAGGGTGCACTCGATCTTGCTAAGTTATTGATGAAAACGTTAAACAGCACCAGTCCCAGTACGGACCCCTAAGGGACACTTGTCACCGGCGTCCACTTGGACATTGAGCCATTGACCACTAACCCTCTGTCTGCGACCTTCCAACCAATTCCTTAGCCACCGCACAGTCCACCCATCAAATCCATATTTCTCCAGTTTGGAGAGAAGGATGTTGTGAGGGACTGTATTGAGGGCTTTACAGACATCCAGATATATCACATCCATAGATCTTCCCCTGTCCACTGATCTAGTCACGCCATCATAGAAAGCCACCAGGTTGGTCAGGCAGGACTTTCCCTAGGTGAAGCCATGCTGGCTGTCTCAAATCACCTCCCTGTCCTCCATGTGCCTTAGCATAGCTTCTAGGACAATCTGCTCCATGATCTTCCCAGGCACAGAGGTGAGGCTGACAGGTCGGTAGTTCCCAGGGTCCTCCTTCCTACCCTTTTTAAAAATGGGCACAAAGTTTCCCTGCTTCCAGTGGCCAGGGACTTTGCCTGACTGCCATGACCTTTCAAATATCCTTGAGAGTGGCTTGGCAATGACATCAGCCAATTCCCTCAGGACTGTGGGATGCATCTCGTCAGGTCCCATAGACTTCTGTATGTTCAGGTATTTCTGTCCGGTCACTGAAGCCCCAGAGAAGACATTTCCACCGCTGTGTACTGTGGTGTGTCACAGTCCTCTCTGATTTTGCACAGATGGAAATTGGAGTGAAGGTGGGAGAGATGCAGCAGTTGGAGAAGAGAGACCATCTCCTCCATCTCCACCGACCAGAATCGCTGCTCTTACCAATGTTCAATATCTTCTGATGCAAAATGAAATAGAGATCCTTTCTAATTCAGTATCCAGCAATGAATAAAGAGTTTAGAAGGTCAGAGCTGAGGACTGAAATCAGCCGCCCAAAACGAAAACATTGCAACGGCCTTGTTTAGGGCAGCCACCTGGGAAGAATCAATCAGAGTCTGCTGCAGAACAGCCCGGTACACTTTGAGGCCCAAATGCCCTGAACACATGGGAGGGAAGGGAGCAATGCCCCGAATGCTGTGCACAGCAGGAAGCATCGGGCTTGGCACAGCATCTCGCATCCAGCACGGCGTCTTCTGCAGCCACAGAAAGAAGACAATGGCAAGGCTGTGTTCAGAAAGGAGGAATTAGCACATTATAACTATAGGTTTTCACAGCATAACAAGATTCCTTAGCACTGGTGCCTTGCCTTGCCAGTCTCAGTCTGGTGCTTTGGAAACACAGAGTGAGCAGGAGCTGCAGCTCTCTGAGAGGAACATCTGGCGATTAAAGGCCATCTGCGAGGAAGAGCAATCCCAGACAGAGTCTCTGCAGGGAAAACTTAAGTATATTAACTTTAATATTGATTTTTCATTATGTGGAGTTCCTAGAGATGTGACTCTCATCCTGGCCCAGTGATTTAAACAGATTGGTGTTGGATGATTCAGCCACCAAATCCCCTTAGGCTGTAATGTCTCCTGTGCAGAGTGCGCTTTTAAACATTCAATCTTCAGTTTCTCACCAACATTTACACCAATAATAGAATAAGGAAAGCACAAAGTGTTATTTGTCCATAGCTCCTGTGTCTTCCTCTGCTGGAGCAGACAAACAAGCCCTGTTCTTCCAGTCAGGGATGAAGAGTGGTTGGATGCCACACTGAACATCAGCGGTGCAAGTCCTGGGAACGCAGCACAGGATTGGAAGCAGCTGATTCAGCCCAGTTGCATGCAGCAGTGCCTTCAGGCACCAATTCAGGTGCAGCCAGGGCGGCAGCACCGAGCTCTTCACCCATCCACTTCAGTGCCTGCGAGGATGGTGTTGGGGTGGGTCACAAGTACCTGCTAGGCAAAGCCACAAGCGATTGATTTGCAAGTGACTGTGTGTGAACAGTCTTGGAGAGCCAACAGGCCACCCCTACAGCTCCAGTACATAACAGAGCCAAAGAGAAAATCCATTTTTTTAATTAACCTCACCGCTCCGAATATTGATCACTGCACAGATCCCCCTAGATCTCCATTACTCACTGCTAATGCTTAGAAAATAATGAGCAAAACCCAAGTGTCTGTTTGTCCTCTTCCTTCTCCATTTTAGGGGTCGTTCCTCCTTTGTATTCTCCACCAGCTTTGTTTTTAGGTGTATTGAATCATTGTGCAATTCTGAAGTCATTTCAGTGCAGATGCTCTGCCTCCTGCTGCTGTGAGTCCATCACGCCACTCTGTGACCACAGCCAGTGCAAGGAAATAAACCTCGACTACGTCTCAGCAGAAGAGCATTTGGAAGCTTTTAAGGAGCAGCAGTGCCTGCGGCAGAGCAGCCTTTCCCATTACCATTGACAGATGGAGGTGGAATAGGCTTTCTTGGTCTCTTTTTAGAGAACAGATGCAGCGACAGCAAAAATCCGCAGAGCAAATCCCAAGTGCCTTGCCCAGTTTCTGCCGCAGCTCCTGTCAGGCAAACTCCTCCTGAAGAAAGGTCCTGGTCCAGCCCCAGCTGATGCTCATGCTGGTGCCCTACTGAGATCTGTTTGCTGTCCTTCTTAACACCTGGCTCATTTCCCATACTGGTCTGGTCACTCCTTGTATCATCTTATCCCAGCAATGGCCCTGGCCAGCCCATTTCCCAAAGCAGCTTTATGGCAGCTGTGGGGACAGCACTTCATCCCTGCCAACATCCTCCCCCCCGGGAGGTCAGCTCTTTCCCCGCCTGAAAGGCTTCTTACTCTTCTGTTGTGTGGAAGCCTTGAAAACAAAAAACAGCGAAGGAACTGTGCCATTGTGGCACAAGTAACGCCACATACAAGAAAAGGGACTTTTTTCTTCTCCTTTTTAATCAAAGTTGGAGTTACCGTCAGCAGTAATAGAAGACATTTCAGGGAGAAACCAGATTTGTTAAAATTTACTAACTTCTCCCTGTGTGTTCTTTCATACACACTAATGGCTCATCCTACTTGCAACCTTACCATATTTTTGATCTTTGCTGTATCTTCAGGCTAATTCTCTGCTGGCTGAGCAAAACACCTTTGTCGGCTACAAATCTGCAAAACTATAGTCTCCTGGAATATCTTCTCGTGTTCTGACACAAGGTGAGAAGAAGCTTTTTTACACATATATATTTTATACATATAATATTATTATATATGTTTATTATATTTTTATTTTTCTCTCTGTAAAAATATTAGATTTGCTTTATAATTTTCTTTCTTACTGTTCCCCTTTGTAAGCGCAAATCTTGACAGTCCCCTTGGGCTCATTGCTACCCATCACTTATTTGCAACCTTTTCAAGCAGGGCTGAGCAGACTTGAGTGCTGCCAGGTAGCTGCAGCACTTGTCCAGGTGAGTGCCCACAGTCCTCCTTCGCTTTTCTCTCTGCAGACTTGCCGGCTGCCTTTTGGATTGCTGTTGCAGCAGCAAAGCAAAGCCTGTCCTGAGCCACACAGAGGGATGGCCAGAGATTTCTCCTCCCCAACACCCCTCTCCCCAGCAGCGCTGGGGACTGGACTCTAGAACTGGATGTAAGTATTTCACATTTATTCCCTAAATAGGGCAAGCAGGGATTGTCCGTCCTTTCTTCAACTCAGCAGTAAGCCACTTTAGTACATTTACTGACAGCTAAAAATAGACCGCCCATGCCTCGGCTTCCTCTACTGAGTCACCAGCAGTTTTCTGACCAACCCACACTTGTACAGCAGATGGTTGGGCTCCAGTTCAGAAGGTGCGAGGAGTTTCCAAGCATTGGAACGCTCACAGACCTCATCCATTGCCTTACAAGGGTGGGGTCCTCAGAAAGCAGTGGGCAATAGCTTATTAATGAGGACACTGGGCATCAGGCGGACACCAATACAGGCTTTGCATTACCTGCAAGGCAGGTAAAAGGAACTCTTCTGGCCATCAGGGTCTCTTCTGTGAAGGAAACCCTAAATGGGAAGAAGACTGCGCAGTCCTGAGAGAGGGGAGGGATTTCCCGGGTGGCTGAGCGGGCACATCCCAGGCTCAGCTTGGGGACTCCCGTGGGAGCGCAGCCAGCCTTTGCACAAGGCAGCTCTAAGCAAACACAGCCAGGGCTCTCTAAAGAGCTAAGGAAACAGAGAGACCTCCAGCACTTCGCAGGACTTTGTCCCAGTGCTGTCAAGCAGGCAAGACAAGCCAGAAATGTACTTGTAATCCCCTCACTGGAGCTGGTGGCTCTTGTGCAGCCAGCAGCCCTAACGATGGGAAGGGTGCCTCCGGGGATGGGCGCTGCGGAAAAGAACGCAGTGCCTCAGCCAAATCTCCGACCCGGCACCCCTCAGCTGCCCTTAGCTGGGATGACTTGGTGACATGGCTGGGTTTGGCAGAACGAGGTGCTGGCACAGCTCAGTGGACCTGGTGGCAGCTCTGCTGTGTCTCGCAATCCCTCACCAGTGCCAGGGATTTCCACAGCACATGTAAAGCCCCGGGGAGGTCCAAAGCAAGACTCTGCTTTCTTCTAAGCAGCTGATGAACAACAATGACATCCCATCCCTGCAGAGGGCTGGGCCATGGGATGTCTTCCCGGCACCTCGCCTGGGAGGCAGAGGCTGGGACTTGTCCCGGGGAGTCAGGGGTCCTGGACCAGCACCAGGCTGCCCTGGTGCCACGCTCACACAGTGTATCTGGCAACCCCTTTTTAAACAAAAAGCTAATTAGATTTCTCTGATGAGGCAGCATCATTTACTAGCTGGAACAGGAGACAAGAATTCTGGCTTCCTTTTCAGGATCGCCCAAAATGAGTCATTTTCCCAGCTTTCTCTCAGCTTAAGAATGATTATTTATGTATTTGTTTATTTAAAGTCTGTTCAGATTTTTTTTTTAAATTAGAGAATAAGCATCTTTCCACTGAAAAAAATTTCCCATTTTAAATATTCCAGGCTGGACTCAGCTTGACAGCAAGAAGGTGGGTGTGGGGATGTCAGAAAAATTATTTATATCAGAGAACATTGTTGCTAGTTGTTTCTGCTATGCTGTTCAATAAACCAGTTAGTCACAGGTTGCTATTTTTGGATGGCAGTACCCTATTTAAAAAAGAACTGAGTTCAGAAAATTGAAACCTGGGCTGGCATATGTTCCCAGGGTTCAAAGCTGCTCTCTTCGGACCCAGCACTTGCAGACCCACATCTCTGTCCACAGGCAGGCGTTACAGGAGAGAGGTGCCCGGTGTGGGGATGCTTTTTGTGGCAGGCACTGGGACAGCAGTCAGGATAAGTGGACAGGATGAAAAGTCACCTAGGACCCTTTCTTTCTCTACAGAGTGTTTAGGCAGCCAATGGACTGTTGAATTCTCAGGGGAAACCAAGTGACCCAGTAGGCTGGCACCCTGGCAGACAGCCCAGGCTCGGTTTTCAACCAGTTCCACCACAAGCAGGGAAGCACCTCGGGCTTTGTCCTGGGTCTGTAGCTCTGACAGAGCAAAGCTTCATGGCCGGGGGTGCAAAACCACACAGCCAGCTGTAGGAAAGCAGTCATGCAGCAATCGCTTTGCAAGGTAAAGTTTTGGATTCTGAACCAAAGTGCAGAAAAGTAACACAGCGCTACAAATATCAACCATTGACTGTTTGAGCTGTGGCAATGGCCCTGGTGGTCCAGTGTCAGGAGAGCACTGTGGCAGGACGCTTGGCACACACTGCTTTTGGGGACCAGAGCAGAATGAGACGGGGGACGTTGGCCCTGCACTGATTGCCCACCCTTAGCTCCCCAGCAAGATCCCCAGTTTCACCACGACACAAACAGGTCATGTGTCAGGGCCACAGCATGAGGGGACCACAGGAAAAGTCCTGTCCTTGAGGCAGAAAGTGTAGGAGCAAATTACTTGTCTCACACATTGTAGTAATATCTGGGATAAGGTGATACCCAAAAGACTTTCTTCCAGAGGCTGGAGCAAGGGGGTCAGACCCACAGCCTTGCCCCAGCCTGTGCAATAGATCTGCTGCCCCAGCCGCTCGTTTTGATTTTTTCCGCCACCTGCAGCCTGGCAGACAGAAGCAGATGTTGAGAATACGCGGGATTTCAGAAGGAAACCTGACTTCCTTTGAGTTTATCGCTTCTCCCACCTGGCTTTGCTTGTCTTTTCAGCAACCGGCAGCAGTTACCGTACGCATAGTACACTCCCCTGATTTCCTAGCTGTACCGGGAGCAGCCGTCAAATAACTGTTTTTACAAGAGCCTCTTTCTGCAGAGCCTTTTGAAGGTCGTGCTGATTATTTCCTCCCGAGCAAGTAAAGCACCATGTAATTATTACAAATGTCACCTGGTGAAAAATCACTTCTAGTCAATCATCTGGCCCTGGAGATAACTGTTGCAGATCTTCGCTACTGCAACAAGTCAAACAGAAGTGATGAGCGGCCTCACATCTCTCCCATCAAGACTTGTATGTTCCTCTGAACACAATAAATTGGTTAAATAACAGTTCACAAGAGGCCGGTCCATAGACACCCTGCTCAGCAGGGTCTGCACGCTGGTGAATCATGCAGGAGCCTGCTCCCCTTGTGAGCGTTCATGCGAGGCAAAACAGATTGTACCTTTGTAATTTAAAGTGCAAATAGAGCCTGTAGACCTACTGCCTCTCAGCCCTGCAGAGCGGGTGACCCGGTGACGAGACACAAATTCAGCTCTGCCAGGAGGGCTGGGCACAGGAACGCAACTGGCCCCAGCAAGGCTACCCCGGCAGTGCATGACTTCTCCGTGTTATTAGAGTCCTGAGCCAAAAACAGGTAGCATATGGCACCAACAATACTTATCGTACTTAACAGTTTCTGTTGTAGAGCTCTAGCTCTATTTAATCCTAATTTGTGATGCTTATTCTTTTGGGCAAAATATTTCACATTTAGTTAATGCTTGAGGATGCATTGGCTCTTTTTAAAGGAAAAACTAAGCTCAGGAGCAAAGATGATTCAGTGGCATCAATTGCAACTAATGTATTTAATAAACTGGGGGAACACAAACATAGCACAAAAAATAATCACTTAAAAAAATTCTGATTATCTGTTCCGAGCTTTGTCTCATAAACAAAGTTGTGATGTTAAATTTTACTGAAAATCAGCACAAAGCATACCATAACGATGAGCAACAATACAAACATCTCATTAGTAAAGAATCCTGCTTCCAAGGGCAACTGTTTGGATGTGATGGGGACATGGTGCCAGCCTCATATTTAGCACAGGGCCCAGGAGACCACATTCCCATACCTAGGCAACTGTCAAGCATCTGTTAAGGCTGCAATGCATAGCAGAAATACATGAAGAAAATTTACCTGCTTACACATATGTCTTGTCAGAAATACTGGCAGAAGTAAAATGGACACACTTGACCAGAGAAATTAAAAATAGTGGCATCTCAGGTTACCAAAAGGTTGAATAAAAAACCTTTGAGGGCTTCACAGGGATGAAATAATGGAAAGAGCATCAGTGCTGTACTGTGGGTACTAAGGCCAGGCACCCCAAAACGGGTTGCTGCCGTAACTTGTGTGCACCAAGGTAACAAATACAACAGGTATTTATTCTTTTTTTATTTCAGCATTAGCAGCTGCCATCTAAGGGAAAATAATGAAGTTCTCTTTTGTCGGTGCTTTGAGTGGAGCTGACACAAGGAGGAAGGATCCTTCTGCAGCGGTGCTGGAAGAAGATTACTTTGTACAGATTTCTTCTTCCTGAGTCTATGCAATATTCTCATCCACTTACTGAAGATGTCGAGGAAAACAACATTCACAGGTGCTGTTAAATAGAGTGCTAAGCACCAGTCTCACATGGCAGGATAGCATCAGAAATAAATGCCCTGGCACCCACATGCTGACTCAAAGCTGGTCTGGTATTCTTGGCAAGTTGCTTTAATGCAAACTTTCATCATCAGCAACTATTTTAACAGTGATCTGAGAACAGAATCAGAGGTGTGTTAAAAAAAAAATCCATACAGAGGATGACTCTATGGCCATGGAAATCTCGTTGTCAGAGCATAACATACAATGGAAATCAGTTCAGGTGCTTTACCTACAGGAAGAAAATGCAGGGCTTGCAAACCAGCTGCTGTGAGTTTACAGGATCTGTGAACTGGTTTGTTACTGGGACCGATGGATCAGTCACAACACATGTAATAACCAAAAAAATCATCAAGGAAGTTCTCTGATATTTTCTAGCCTGCAAAGATGAATCTATTGAGCAAGATTTCAGCACAAACTTAAATCCAGCCCAGCCCAGAAGCTGTCTTCCTCACAAATCAATAAGGACATTACTTGGCAAATGCTGCAGGTTTCTTTTGCTGGGTTCCTTCTGGTGTGGAGATGAAACACAGTAGGAGACCTTGCTCTGACTCCAGGCATTTATGAAAACATCACATCCTGCATTACCTTCTGCTTGTTCCTGTTTCCCAGGGCCCAGGAGAGGACAGAGCAATGTCTATGGGACCGACCGATGGCAGTTGCACAGCCTGGCTGGGACCTGGGTGCTCCCACAGGGGATGCTCAGAGAGCATCCTGGTGAGAAGGAGTACCCTTAGCCCTACCTATTGAAATGAGAAAATAATTTCAGAAGACTTTCTATACTTCTGTTCTAACCCTAGGCCTCTTATGGGAGGTGACTTCACGAAGCACAGCTGGGAACTTGCAATACCACAAAAAGCACCTTCTGACACCAACTACTGATGTCACCCAAACCTGGTGCTGGGTTTCCCCATGGAGGGGAGAAGGGCTGAGCTGCAAGATGTTCTTAGAATCATAGAAGAATCATAGAATGCTTTGGGTTGGAAGGAACCTTTAGAGGTCATCTAGCCCAACCCCCCTGCAGCGAGCAGAGAAATCTTCAAGTAGACCAGGTTGTTCAGAGCCCCGTCCAACCTGACCTTGAATGTTTCCAGGGATGGGGCCTCCACTACTTCTCTGGGCAATCTGTGCTAGTGTTTCACCACCCTTATTGTAAAAAATTCCTTCCTTCTATCTAGTCTAAATCTACCCTCTTTTAGTTTAAAGCCATTGCTCCTGGTCTTCTCTGCTTGCGAGGCAGAGAGAGGGCTCCCCTCTCCCGCAGCACTGTGTATCTTCCCCCTCCCAGCAAGAGCAACTGCGGGGAGATGCAGCAGTGTGCGATGAAGAACCGGGGCCCCAGCCAGGCTATTTTTAGTTCAAAGGAAACCAGAGAGCTGACACTCATCAGATTGAAGGCATCTTCAACTCTGCAATATGCAATTTCAGTGTTTGAAATTACGAGCGTTTAACAGGGCCCTTGAGAATTTCAGCATTTGTCTGAAAAGTATGTGACAAGTCTTGAACCAACCACATAGTTCTCTCAATGTATCCCAAAGCTCTGATGAGACACATCTTTAGCCCAAATTCCTAATTTTTAGAGCAGCATCACTTTAACCTTTACTATATTTGCAATGTCGTCTTAAAAATGAAGACTACTGCTTCAGCTGATCTGTTTTCTTCAAGACACAGCTTTTCCAAAAGGAGATCCTGATACCAATCTTCCTGCTGAATCAGGGAGCGTGCTGTGGATGCTAAATCATCCAAAACAAAATAGTCCCTAACTGATAAATTACATGTTTTTAAATAAATCTATCAACAATAGCTAAGCTAGTTTAAAGTGTTTGCTTTTGACTGGGTAGCATTTTGTCTCTGTTAACAATTTGATGACCGTGTAACTAAAGAAATATTCCACCAAAGGCCATAGGCATGTAAAGTCTCAGCAAGGATTCATTGTACATTACTCTGGTAGATGAACTAAATCTTATTTAAGTGCTTCAGAGCTCAGCAATACATTAAAATGGCCAAGAGTGAGCTACCGGGTGTATTGCACTCATTAGTTTTCTCTCTCCTTAAAAAGATAGAAGCCTGAAGATGTCATCAAACAAGAAATCTGATTTTCATCCCAGCCTTTATCTGGCTTTCTTACATACATCCTTGCTTCAGATGATCGGGGTTTTTGTAAGTGTCATTTTTGATCTGCGGGATCTAATTCCTACATCTACAAATTCTCACTGTCACCCACAAATCAGGCCATCATCCAAATTCTGCCCACAATTACTTTCAATTTGCTGTTATAAAAAGATAGTTCCTAAAAGAATATATGTTTTTTGAGAATACAATTCTTCCCAGAGCACTTCAGGTTTAGTATTTCAAGCTGAGTTACATGTTCGAGGTGACAGGCAGAAGGACTTCACCTAGCCAGCAACCAACTCTTCAATTACGTGCTTTCAATTTCTTTTCAGATAGAAATGAGCGGTCTATAAGATGGAAATGAAAGGTACTGACTGCAGGCAGCTGGAAGAACAACAAACCCAGAAGGCTGTCTTCCCCTTTGCCTGCTCATTTACATCACAGCACAGAGGGAGCAGGTCTCTGTGGACAGATTCAAAGGAGCTTCAGTCGCACCTCGGCCCGAGCTGCAGCCTCCGCCGTTCTCCTGGTTGGTGTTACTCCCCATGCACACCAGGGACACGGGATGACCTCCAGAGAAGGCACGGGGAGAAGAGCAGGGTGTACCTTGGCTGCAGTGTTTGGCCACCACAGGAACGGTGGTGGAGGAGAGCAAGGCAGAGGCAGAAGGGCAGGAGAAAACCCCAGGGAAGGAGCTGCAGCCCCTGGGTTTACTGCTTTGCACCTCCTCAGCCTGTTTTGTCATTATGCTAACGCAGCGGTGATCGAAACCTCCTCCAGCCCGGGGCAGGCACTGCTAATAGCACGGTCGGGCTGAGAACCGGGCCCTCAGACCCAAAAGTGAAACAATTCAGAAACTGATTAAAAGCAAAGGTTGCTATGATGGCTTCAGTTCCAGAGTCGGTGCTCCGTGACACTCCACCAGTCCGCCAACGGCACGGCCAATACACAGCAGCTAAATTGTGTTTGGAAAGTGATTTCAGTTCTGATGATCAGCACTACTGTTAAAGTGCAGTCAAGGAATTGATGAGCTGCTTTATTTTTTACCATCCCCTAATAGCTTTTGGACCCAAAGCTGGGGATCGCAATGGTGCAAAGAGCAAGTGAGAGGGAGTGCTAAGGCAGGCGGGTATTCCACTGGGCTGTGAGGGGCGATGCCTGAAGGCAGTGGTCAGCACTAGCAAAAAATGGCAGGACTGCACAAGGAAATCTCTGGCATCTCTCTGGAAGGAATGAATTGGTCAGCATCTATGACTGAGATTTACTTGCAGGAGCAGAACCAAGTTAGAAAGTGTAAGAAACTCAGCCTCCGAAAGAAAGAAAAAAAATCATGAACCGGTTTTAAAATATTCCCCTAAATATAGTCTTTCAAGTAGGAGCCCCCTCCTACCTGTATACACAGAGTATTCTGTCATTTACCATACAGTTCTAGGGAATGTTTCAGACAATCGACATTTTCCATGCAACAGAGCTTGTAGCATTTTTTTCCCTTTCGCTAGCCACAGATACAGACACACACTCTCCTGTCGCATTCGCTCTTCGCAGCAGGTAGAAAAGAGGTTATTGCACTTCATCACTGCTGGTATTACAATAATTCAATAAACTAGGAACATGTGAATGAGCAAGGCTAGTCTGAGAGCACAGCCTAAGAAGCTGACAAGCAATCAAAAAGAAACAGAAGGGAAGGCAAGAATACACACAGCGTTGAAAACAAGCCCTCAGGCACTCTAATGATCCCTCCTTCTGGGGAAAAAAGGTCTGCTTTTTCCCCAGCTGGGTTTAATACAGTATTGAGCATCCTTAGATACCGTGGAAGGAGTGAGCAGCACACATGTGGCTGCGTGTGTCCACGCAGAGCAAGCAGGCAGTGGTTTTCAGTGCTGCATCTTCTCCATATCCTCTGAGATGATCTGCAGCTTTGCCGCTTTCTGGCCGCGGGCATTTGGGTTGACCCCTTGATGACGGCCACAGCTGACACAGCTATACCTGCTTTTGTTTCTGGCTGGGTGCCGTACTGAAGTTTTCCAAAACCCACCACACAGAATTGCAGCTAGGATATAGTCACAGGGAAACAGGAAAGAAAGAAGGAAACAAAATAAAAAAAGCTTCTTGATAAACTACTATCCATGCTGGCAGGATTTCCAGTCTGTTTTGATAACGGTATTTTTAATGTATATTAGGAAATACCTCTCTCCTACTCTTCTCCCTAGCACTAGCACTGCTCTGGGTCAGTTGCAGGCACTGGCTGAGCCCCCGTGAAGCAGAGTTACTGCAGATCGGGTACATGGGCAAGGGCAGGTGATTGCCTGTTCACAACATGGGTGCACAGAAGGAGGCGTGAAGGTGGCTGGGTGCTACCAGCAGTGCTTCCTGGCATCTGCAAGCTCAAAACTGTCATCTTTCTGACACCTGAATACAGTTATCTACCTCCCCCAGCATACAGGGAAGTGGGAAGGGAAGGACTGGGGTGAAGAGTTAAGCAGGACATGGGCTTGATGCTGCCGGTGGGAGAGGACCAGAGAACAGGTCAATGTCTGTGCCTTCTGTTTTCTTCTTTGAAGGGTACAGCACATGCGGCCCCAGGTGGGAAGGACAAGACAAGAAGCAGCAGCATTGTTTCTGGCAGTCCTGGAAACAAAAGTGCATTAGTCTGCCCCGCTGCTTGCCGTCTCCTGCATCTTCTCCAGGACCAGCGCCTTCCTTCTGGCACTGCATTATGGTTGTGATGGGAAGGGAAAAGAGGCTTCCTCTTCTTAGTTTCAGGGTACTGGGGTGCCTGGGGCAGTGCATATTCAATCATTGGATGGCCTTGGAAGTAGGCAGGAGTCCACCATGCTTGGGATATCTCAGTTGCTTCAGCTGCTGGAACGGCATTCTCTGCACGGACTTGCCCTTGTTTGAAGTCCTTTTCCCTGGAGCAGGCAGAAAGCTGCTCCCTGACGTCTGGTGGGATGGCAGAGATGGAGACGCTCCTCCCAGACCTGGGACCTAGGAGCCACTCAGAGAAAATCCTTCCAGGGTTGCTCAGATGGGCAGCTCACCTGCAGCTCCTGCTACCTCATCCCTGCAAATGAAAACATCCTGTTGGCTGAAATTTTCCAGATTTTCTCAGCCTGAGGCAGACACCGGTACGCAAAATTTTGGCCCCAACAGTTGGAAGCTGGCAAAGTCAAAAGAAAGAGAAACTGTGATGCTTTAACGGAAAGTGTTAGGCAATTTTAATACCACGCAGCAGTCCCAGCTGTGCTGCTCTTGGGTTTGGGTTGTGAACCCACAGGTCAAGCCAGCGTGTAGGTGTGTCTCTGAACAGCCACAGAGATGACTGAGATGAAGCTGTCAGTTTTGCCCTAGGACTGGGGTAGGTTACTCTTTTTATGCAGTTTATGTGTGGCTGGATCTACAAGGAGGAATGCAATTACAGAGATCTTATCCTGCTTACCTCCTGGCAAGGGTTTTTGTCTTATTAAGACTTCTGAATGTAAAACCCAGGCTTTCTGTTCCCTGGGTCATAGTTCTACCCGTTAAACCCGCAGGTAAAAGACAGATGTTTTTAACTTCACCTGGTTTTCCCCAGTGGGCTTAAGGGGAGCTCAGCTACCACGGACCAAAAGAACAGCAACAAAACCTCAGGCGAGAGAGGTGCACATCTCCCCAGAGTGGGCACTCCTGGGTCAGCATGGATGTCTTCAGGGGCGCACCCCAAGGACCTGAGGATGCTGTGGGGAAGGGTTTGCAGAGGGATGCAGACTGGGACAGTGGGAGGTTGGGTCACTCTCTGCAGCCGAGGTGCCGAGTCTCAGCCACGCCAGGATTTAAGCAGTCTGGAGCCTATCCACAAGCGTCTAACACACCAAACGATCAGGCTTCTCAGCTGATCTGGGGCCTTTCCAGTGGATGTAGCAGTGCAAGCCCTTGTTTGATGCAAGCTGGTACCAGTTCTGCAGCAGTCACACAGATTTAGGTCAGGTATAAGGCCTGACTGATTTTATTGACACACACTGGAGACTGAAGTGAATGCTGCTAAGTCAGCTTAAAAAATGAGACTTAAGCTTCTGTCAGTCATCCCCGCAGCCCCAGCAGTGCAGACCTTGCTGGGCTCCAGCAGCCCCACTGCATACCAGGCAGGGGCAAGCTGCAGCCCCCAGCGCCTGGCACAGACCCCAGGTTTTAGCGTGCACTTTGCAACACTCATCAACCATGAAGAAGTCCAGAGGAGAAACCTGCTCTGGGCTTTCAGAGCCCACTGAAGGGTACTGAGCTCTTTCGTCAAGCCCACAGAGACAGTGTGAGGGCACATAGTATGGTGAAAGAAGAGTCCCAGAGAAGAGCTGATTCAAAAAATAAAATCAAATTGATAACTGGGGATGGTGTATGTGAGAATGAATACTCCTACCCCTGGGGTGTCCTTCATCAGAGACCACTTTCCACAGTAAAGCTCCTCAGAAACAGCGTGCCTTGTGCTCACTCATGTGCTGCTGGATGTTTCACAGGCTCCAGTGGGGAAAGCACAACTCTGGCTCCTGCAAATGTACATTGCTAGATCATGTGGGGCTTGTAAGCCTGAGTGTGCATTCCTAAAATACTGCAGTTTTAATAACCCTTTGGAGTGTAATTGAATGCAGCTCCCCATAGCAAGGACATGCCAACTATCACCTTGGGATTTCAAACTTGTGAAGCCCCATCCTTTTAAATTAGATTGCTACTAAAAAAAGGTCAAGAATCCTCTTAGCAGACGGTTTCACAAGAGAAAATGTAAACAAATTCTACAATCCAATATGAAGTAATACTAGTGTCCAGGCATTGCCAATATTTCACTCCCTACGTAAAAAAGAGTGGGCTGATATTATCTGCAAAGGAAGTCAAAAGAGCTGATATAAATTAAGGCTTTTTAAAGAAACAGGAAGCCTGCCATCATATCTACACTTAACGTTTAGGCTAAGCCCAATCTTTTAACCATTTAAGATCCTGGTAATAAATACTGGGAGATTCATAAGCTGGTATATAAACACAAACAAATGACAGCAGTTCTAATACAGTGAAATAACGCTCTCATGACCAAGAACACCCAGATATTTAAAACAAACCAAACTTCTCCGCTGACTTTTCATTGCAGACCAGGCTAAGGTTTGTCTTTACATCATCTGCATATTACAAACCTCGGGTAAGGGCACGGACTGTGTCTGTTCAGCTGTTGGAAGAAAGTTTGACTTGGATAAGAGAGCACTAGGTTGGGACATAGGACAGAGAAAAATAACTCCCAAAACTTCTGTGTGACCTTGAATAAAATACATTTGTTTCCTCCTCTCTTTGGCTAGGCTGTCTTTAGCCTTCATAGAACGGCCAGGCTTTTACCAGGGCAGATGTACTTAAGACATCATGGTCCAGTTCTCAGGTCAATATTTAATCAAATAGTTGTCAAATAATTGTTAAATCAATTATTCAGATAAAAAAAATATATCCTGCAATATTCTGAGCACCTTAAGATCTATTTCAGAGGAAGTGTGAGCTCAGCACCCTGCAATGCTACATCCTGGAAGGAGGAAACCCCCTCATGATAACTTTCTGTCTCACATGAATGCCGCCAAACACTGTGATTGTCACCTTCATTTGCAATATGACACATGTGGCCCAGGTGACGTTGCAGCAATGCATAAGAGCAAGTAATTAAAGCCCATGGTCAGGCTGCAGCAACAACTGGTTGTGGCACAATCTGATGTGGGACACTCCAGGTCCAGAGCAATGAGCTCCATGGCAGGGGCAGGGGCATTAATTAGCCACATATAGGAAACACCACATCTGCTGCTTCGGATTGTATCAGATTTTTCTGCCTTACACCAAACACCCATTATAAAAACTGCATAAAGCATGAGTTTAAGAAAGCATTCAAAGGAGGGGCCCTGGAATGCAGGTCTGACACCTGCTCAGATGTTACTGACACGTGGAGGTGCCGCTTTACTGTGGGGCTGAAAGTGCTGCAGGCCCTCTGCTAGCTCAGCTCAGGATAGTGCGCACCTCAGCCTGCTCGCCGGCATGTGATAAGGCAGCATCCCCGTCACCAGCACTAGCAGGGTGCTTCACCTTCATGTTCTGGCTGTGTTTGGCTCTCACGTGTTAAGGGTACTGATGTACTTGCTGCTAGCGAAAGAGGCAGCACTCTGCTGAAGGAATTGCTGTTCGTGAACTGCTCTGAAAAGGGTCAGAAGAGAAGTATGTGTTTTCCTAACTTTTGGGGTAAATCTGTGTATGCAATGTAGAGCCTCCATCCACAATGCAGTCCCCAGCTGCACCTTCTGTAGTTCTCCCAACCAGCCCCAGCCCTCAGGGCACCATTGGCCAGACCACGTGACAGGGAAAGGAAGGAGAGGCACACTGTTATGGCATGTCGAACACTCACTTGAACAGGATCACAGAGCAGCATTCCTCAAACACTAACATTGCCCTTAGAATCACAGAATCATTAAGATTGGAAAAGACCTCTAAGATCATGAAGTCCAACTGTAAATCCAACACCACCATGTCTGCTAAACCATGTCCTGAAGTGCCACATCTACACGTTTTTTGAACACCTCCAGGGATGGTGACTCCACCACCTCCCTGGACAGCCTGTTCCAATGCCTGACCACTCTTTGAGTACAGAAATTTTTCCTAATATCCAATCTAAACCTTCCCTGACACAACTTGAGGCCATTTCCTCTTGCAGTGACAGGCCCAAAACTGCACACAATACTCGAGGTGCGGCCTCACCAGTGCCAAGTACCGGGGCACGATCACCTCCCTACTCCTGCAGGCCACACTGTTCTTGATACAAGCCAGGATGCCATTGGCCTTCTTGGCCTCCTGGGCACACTGCTGGCTCATGTTCAGCCAGCTGTTGACAAACACCCCCAGTCCTTTTCCACCCGGCAGCTTTCCAGCCACTCTTCCCCAAGCCCATAGCATTGCATGGGGTTGCAGTGACCAAATTGTAGGACTCAGCACTTGGCCTTGTTGAACCTCATACAACTGACTTTGGCCCATCATTCCAGTCTGTTCAGATCCCTCTGTAGACCCTTTCCACCCTCAAGCAGATCAACGCTCCCACCCAGTTCCTACCCTGAGGAAGGCTCAGACGTAGCCATCTAGTATCCTTATAAACATCAGCACACACCAGCCTTCCCCTGGCATATTAGTCATCCGAAGGTGCCACCACTTCACTGGCTCCAAGAAGAGAATTCAGCTTACGGCTGTGCTGGCCCCATGCCCCTCTGGAAAATGCCCCCCGACCAGCCACGCACCGTCTCTCCTAGAGGTGATGCCCTGGTCCTGGGTCTGCCCCTTGGCAAGGGACAGGTTTTGAGTATGGTTGTGGCTGTGAGCAGTGTGGGGTGGGCTCCTCACCGCACTCAGCTGTCCACTGTGCCCCAGGGCATGCTGGAGGGCCCGAGCACACTGGCAGGGTGCTCGGGCATCAGGGGTCCCCACCTCGTGGCAGCCCCGGTGCCTCTGCACCACAAGTTGGCCTCTGGACAGACGCACGGGTTCTCAAACGCCAACATGACAGGCTGCAAGGAGAGAAGTCCTACCGGCCATTTTCCCAGCAGGAAGGCCGAGGACCCCCTTCCCTGCAGCATCATCCATCCCTAGAGAAGATAGGAAATGGGCCAACAACCTCAAACTGATGGTTTGTTGGGCAAAGAGTTGCTCGGGGATGTACAGATTTTTCTTGCCAAGAAATGTTTCAGCACTTCAGGCTCTGGCAGTGATTTCAATGTTCTATAAAATTTCTTTTCATACCTCTTCTAATCACTCTTGACAAATTAAATATCAGTATTTAGTACTGCTTAGCTCAAGGTCTGCTGCTCCTGGCAGCTGCAGGCGCAGGTAACCTTCGTGGCTGTGGTGCAAAACAGTTTGGAGAACTTCTGTGAGCAATATTTCCACAAGTGACAAGCAGATGGGTAAGTCATAGTTTCAGCAGCAGATATCTATAGCCTCTTAATGTTCAGCCAGTGTGCTTTATTTCTCTAAACAAATCATATCTGCCCCAGCAAACAAACAAAACCAAACCACAGAGATGTTCCTTCAGTAGCCTGAGCTTTCTGCACATTCCTCTTGCTCAAATTTGTCCCAGAAACACATCTAAAAGACAGCTCTGTCTCCAGCAACCACAAACATTTCCTTCCTTCCTTATTTATTGAGATGAGGGTAGGGGGCTTGACATCTGCAGCCACACTGGATTTTTGCATCTCGGCCTCATCCCTGCTGGCTGCCATGCCATACGTGCCACCGCAGGGTCCCAGCCAGACTGCTGTGCCTGCTCCTGGGCCCTCTGCCCCAGCAGCAGTGGGTTTTATTTCCACTAACTCATGGTTTCAGGGAGCAGTTTCAAAGCTGGCACCCAAGATACCTGATGAGCAGTCCCGAGACTCATACTGATAACTGAACACTGTTCGTGGGCTTTTGAGGAGTAGTTGACCATATATAGTCTCAGGCCGTCTAGAAGGAGCTGCAAACACTTTTGGTCTGGGAAGCTGTAGGTTTGTTCTCTCCATCAGTCTCATCCTCCTTTCCCCTTGCTCCCACTTTTGGTGAAGCCTGTGCACCTTTGTGCAACAGCATCCTTCATAAGCGAAGTCAAAGTGTGCGTCAGAACATTTAAACATGGTTGCATAGATTTAATAATGTTATTCCGTCACCACACTTCAGTCAAACTGAAGGAATCTGTGCATTACACAAACGCTTGTTTTCATATGTTATTTGAAGGATGAGCAAGAAGGGCTTTTTTGAAACCGTACAGACTTTTATTAACTTATGCCACTCCTAAAAAAGTGTTAGAATTCAGTGCACATCACTGAGCTAAGAAAATAGTATTGCATCTCTATGGCAACCTGCAATGAACAGCATATTGACCATCTCTGAAGACACAGGGAATTGCATTATCCTTGCATTACGATGATTTCTACTTAGAGCATGCCTTGTGCTTACATTTCTGTAGGATTAAAAAAAAAAGTGAGAATTGTGAATCATCAACCTTCCAGCCAAATGTTTGATGCACGAAACATTCATTTTATCTCCTGTAGCTCCTGCTTTGCACAGAACTGTAACTTCATTCATGCTGTCAACATTTATCTACACAATTCCCAAGGAAAATACAAAGTCAAAGACACTATATACATTCATGATGAAAGCATGAAAATAAGGTCAATTCCTTCTCTTCCCTTTCATCTTTGATCATTTACACTGTTCACGTCTCCTCAGCTATTACAACACCGACCCATCACATTGGATGTTCCTTTTTAACTCAGGATTCAGCTCAATGAAAGGGAGAAAGTGTGCTTTTAAAAAGGAGGTGGGGCTAGTACAAACCAGAAAAAACATAGATGACATTATGAAGAAAAAAGCTGTCACAGCAGGAGTGAGGCACAAAGATGAGGTGTGGAGGAATGTGTCTACTCTGCCTGGAGAAAGGCAGCAAGAAGAAAAGCGAGCAGGCAGAGAGCAACATGCTGGGAAAGGCAGACATCGATCACACAGCAGTGGAAATCCATGTCCAGAGTCCATTAAATGCTTTTCAGAAGGTTCATGTCAGGCTAACAGTGCAGAAGTGCTCACTGATTCACTAATAATAACATCTTTCAATATTATTGGGACTCTTTGGCCAGGCATGATGACTTTGTGCTCACTCTGCCTGGTTGTAAAATTGAAGTCCTGCCAAAGACAGCACTATTTTCTCCAGCTCCTTGCACATGCACCTCAATAAAACTTCAAGTTTTAGGGCAGAAGTCCCCACCAGCTAATGGCAGCTAGAAAGACTCATTTTTGGTGAACAGATTATTCCATTTCTGACTATTTCATGGGTTTTCTCCATTTATCAGAGACATATTGACCCAGGAGAGATGGTGCTGGAATAGAAGGATTGGAATGCACGTGTCTGGCATATTCCCTCCCATTTCCTGTCCCTATTTCTGCATAGGACAATCCAGTGGCTTCTGGCCACGTTTAAAATAGGTTATGTTACAGAATGCTTCCCAGCAAAATTAAGAGGCAAAGAAAGAGCATCATTTTAGTGATGAAGTAAAAGTAGTGACCATGTTAAAAAAACATTTGGCAATGCTGAAAAATGGTAATGCGGACCATAGCTATGTGCCTTCAAATCCAGACCAGTGATATAGCTCTTGCTGCTATGCCCAGTCAGCAGATTACCGAAGAAGCCTCTGGAGCTGCCCGCAGCAGGCAGAGCCGTGGTAGGCAGCACCCACAGCAGCACTGTTAGGCAAGCGAGGGGAAAAGCCTTTTTTACCAGAGTTCAGGGAAGTTTCTGCTTTGTATCAGTTTGATTTGATGGTTGATTTAACTTTCTTATTTGTGCTCATCCGGCACTCAGTGGCTGAATTTTGTATTTCATGTTCTCAGACAGCAGATGACCTACTTTTCTTGCATTATTATTCCTGGTTTAGGCAGCCTGCCTCCCCGGGGGTGGAGGAGGAGTGCTGGTGGTATGTTTGAGGAGGGTATACAGCTGGGATTTGGTTGGTGACTGATTCCAAGAGGAAAGGGGTAGAGCTTTCAGCATGGTTTCATGGGAGGTGAAAATGTATTCAGCCTGCGATGCTGCACCCTGCAGTGGGAAAGTCTGTTTACAGAGGGGTTTAAAACACAAATGAGTAATTACTAAACAGCAGAAGAGAAAGTAAACTGCCTGGAAGAGATGGGGTGCAGGCAAATGTGTGAAGGTTGGGAGGAATGGGGCAATGGGCAGCAGTTGGCAAGGGCGGTTTGAGAGTGGGTGGCCAGGAGGAAGGCACTGGGCGAGGTCTTCCAGAGACCCTGGTTTCTTCTGAGGAGAAGCTGTGCAGTGAGAGGCTGTGTTTGGATAAAGGGTGGAAGGAAGGATGTCTCAAATGTGTTAAGTTCATGGAGAAGTGGAGGGAATAAGAAACAAAAGCCTGAAAATCTTTATTTTTGCTAACGTAGGCAGGTGGGTAGCACAAATTCACGTCCTACGCAAAGGAGCAATCTGCTTTTGGGTAAACATGACTCTGAAGAAGACCTGTGCTTGCAGGCCTGTTACAGCTGAGACCTTGTTGCATGAGACCAAGTTTTCATCCTGGCTGAATGTGAGACATAGTCATAATCATCTTGTGGGGTCCAATAACCAAACCAAGGAACCTCCACGAAAACACAGGTCACATACAGGCAGGTGAGAAATGCCTTAGATAAGGGGAGGATTTGTGCAGTCGGAGAGCGGCATCAGGAGGTCAGGCAGATGAAGGAGAAGACTTGGGAACATACCTCTGAGAGAAAACAGAGTAAAGAAGTTTTCAGGCTGAAGAGCTATCTAGGGCGGGAGTAAGACCTGGTAGTGTGAGCAATAATCCTGGCCTCTGTTTCAGCCTCTCTTCATATCACAGAAGCATAGAATGATTTGGATTGGAAGAGACCTTAAAGATTATCTAGTTCCAACCCTATTCCTATTCTATTGGGTAAAAAGCAGCCCGTGTATACATTCTTTGTGAATAACAGAAATGCTTAAATCCATCATTTTAGTTGCCTGACACAGAAGAGCCCAAATAACTGGTAACTTCACTGGCCTAAGTGAACAATAAGTTATTTTTCTCTTGCTTAATGCATCTGCACAACCTTCCTCTGCAGCCCTTCAGGCAGTCTAGGGAAAGGCTTTTGCTGCTGCTGCAACTAAAGCAAGATGCTGCCAACCAACCCCAGAGTCAGGCAGTTACAAAGCGAAGGAAGGAAGGGATGGTATCGCCTTGCAACTGGAAAAGCCCATGACCTGCAGGGAGCCACGTGTACCCTGAAGGCCACTGGCGCCGTTTGTGCATTTTGCATATTTGCACATTGAAATGAATTGGAATTAATGAGATTTGATGAAAATCATTCTTTTTAAAACAATATCAGACAGTAATAAAACACCTCCCTATAAAGATCTGGTTTGAAACTTCAGCTTTACTTTTTCTGATACTGTTAGAGAAAGTGACTGAAAAATTATATAAGCAATAATAATTGAAAGCTCCTTAGTCTAATCCTTTCTTTCAGCGTTGGGCTTTCAGGCCACAGGCAGGTCGGTAGGCCCTGACATGAGATACTGCTTAAATATGTCACATATTGTCTATCATCTCACACATTTTGTGTACGACTTCTTGAGCAGTATAAGAGCTGATTACAGCTGTTGTTAGAAAAATATACAGTAATGATGCACCTAGTAATGGCAAAACCACATTTGAACATTTTGCCTTCACTTAAAAATGGCTTTTCTAGTTCTCAAAGCAAGAAATCAAATCACATTATTGCTGGAGAGCAAGAAAAGGGTAAATGGTCATTGGTTTCCATGTCATCCACTGAGCAGGTAGAAAACGTAAAATATCCTACCACTAAAGCGGAAAGGCAAGAGATGTGGTGTTTCTCTTCTTTATAACTTGAATTATTTCACACTAATCAGCCCCAGATGACCAACAGTGAAGATATTTCATGAGCAAATTGATCATTTATCAGCCCTTCAACACCAGGGAGCCATTGGCGCTGCTCGCTGGAAAGCTCACCACAAGCTGTGGTCCCTGGAGACCAATAAACACTTCAGCAAAATTTAAGATAAGAATATATTTCACATAATTAAGAGGCAGAGAAAATGTCAGCTGCTTCTCACCTACACAGAAACTTGTCACAAACCGTCAGTTTCATGTCTTGATTTACTGAAGGGGGTCCAAAATATATTATGGGATCCCGTATTTCTGCCCACTACAACAAAACAACCCCGTAAGGAAGGAGAGGATGGCATCTTTAGGCTAACTGCAATTGCAAAGAAGCTGTTTGACTTAGGTTTCACACAGGAGTGTGGCTGCTTGTTATTTATCATCCTGCAAGGAACTGAAGTCTGTTGCCCTGAGCTACAATAACAGGCTGATGAGAATTAAATTAACATCAAAAGAAGCAGAGCCGAGCCACATAAGCCTTCATCAAAGGAGTAAAACAGACGTGTATATGTGTGTTCAACATGAGTTAGGTTTCTGTTCGCTCACCACAGCCCTACAGTGGCTGAATCGGGCTCTCTGCTCACTTGTCCAGCCCAGAAGCGGCCAGCACGGGGTGTTTCCTACTCCTTTCTCATTTCCAAATTTCCTCCTAAATTGACACAATACAACCCCTGCGGCATCTCCACTGCCATTTGCCTCTCGCCTTCCTCGTGGTTCCTTATCTGTGGGAATAATTACCTTGAAAACTGAAAGCCCCTTGGTGGGGATAAAGGGGCAAACCCGTGTCTCCTAGCACAGAGCAGGAGCTCATTAGCTTGCATGAATTCCCCATAAAACATGGACGCATACACAGCATACGGCCTTGTTATGTTTTTCTCCCCAAACAGACAGAAAAATAAGTATATTTTTGTTGATCATTTTCTCATAGAAATTTGATTGGGAGTAGGAACATTTTTTTTAATGAACTGTGTTTTCTGCATCTGTGCTTCATGTGTTAGGGAGAAAATTCAATCATTTCAGTGTAATTGTTTTATTTACACCAGTTTAACCAGAAAATAAATGGCTACAATAATCCTTTTCTGAGTAAGAAATTATGCATTTGGCACCAGGAGGGTAATCAGCAATGAAAAAAGTAATATTTTCCTGACAAAGCTGGAAATTCATGAATGCGTTTGTGATGGGCAAGAAACCAAAAGTTAAAATCACCTCAAGCCAATTGACATGACACAATAACAATGTTTATTCATCCTCCCGTTTGTCTTTTCTCTTCAGACAAGTGCAGGCCAGGTGATTAACTCGCACTTGAAAGCCTGGCCCCAGAAACAGAAGTCCCTTCCCTCTGACTCAGACCAGCACTTAGAGATCTCGGGGATGCGCACATAGATTGTCTTGTAGGGTGTGAAGCAGCAAAATCGCTGAAGGAGTTTAATGAGAGGGAACCTGAATGTCAGTTGTATCTCCTATAAATGGAATTTGATAAGAGAAGGGTTTGGTTGGGCACTATATAATGACATTTCATCTAGTTAACATGCTCTGGAGGAAGAAAGCGTGGAAGGAGCAGCACTGTCCAACCCCTGTAGCGATAGTCCCTACCTGTCAGCCCAAGCCCTTGTTTCTGTACTGCCCACGGAGCAAGTACAGAGGATGGCTACCCCGCTTTTCAAATTACCTTTCAAAACAGCTGTTAAGTAGGTGCTGACAAGTAAGGACAACTCTATAAACCCTCCTCGCGACTTCAGAACTGCACCTGAGAATTTCCTGGGATGTGCCAAAGGGACTCCAGGCTGGGCAAGAGGGACAATCCCAGGAACCGGGCTGCCCGCTCACGTGCAGAGGGCTCTGGGAACAATGCCGTGACCATGTCACCCCCAAAACCAGGCTCTAGCTGGGATGGGCCAAAGCCCCGGCAGGGAGGATGCTCGCAGTTAAGTAGCATGAACAATTGCATCTCAGTGCAACCAGAGGAGCCTTCTGCCACCCAGGCAGATGTCAGCCCTGAGGAAACAGGGGGCTGCTCATGTTGGATGCAGCCTCAGGAGAACACCACTGAGCCCCAGGAGGTACCGAGCACAGGGTCCACTCAGAGACAGCAGATCCAGGCTCACAAGGCTGGTGTAGCCTTTGAAGCACACACAAGGTTTTCAACAAGGTGAGCATGACGGGGCTGCTCCCACGGGGAGGGTCCAAATCTGTGCAGATGCTGTGCAAAGGTGAGCTTTCCCCTGCTGTGTCTGCAGGCATCCGGGGCAGCACTTACCCAGCCGAGCCGAGGCTGGGTGTCCCTCTGGAAGCCCAGCCGCACCGCAGCTCTGAAGCGGCCCTTTCATCAGCACACGTGCTGCATAAACAATTGTTAGACTTAATATAGAGGAATGAGGAGCATTCTTTGATGGGTCTCTTTTGGTAGAAATAATGTTAGTTACCTAAGAAGGGCCTGTGCAATGAGACAGACATTAACTAAACTAACACACCCAGACGTGTTTACTAATATGACCACCCGACAAGAATTTCCTTTTGTTGAAGGCCAGGATACGGTTCTGCAAGAATGGAGGAGAAGGTCAGAAACCTGCAGCTGCCCATGGGAATGGAGGAAATGGCAAAAAAGGGACACCGTGAGCTGCTGTGGCTCTGGTACTGAACCTCCTGCACCTCAAGCAGACATTTCTTCAAAAGCAGCAACTCTCCAAGTGCCACTCATGAGGCTCCAGCATGAGACGAGCATCATCCCATGGATGGTAAGACGTGACACCCAGGACAGAAAAGAGGTACTGACAGAAAGTGGGCACGTACATGATTTCTGAGCACCGGTGCTTTCCAGTGCCTTTTCCCAGGAGGTCTGATGGCTTTGGCTTACTTTCAGCTTTCAGATAACAGCTCCTAATGAGAAGCAAGAGAAATCAATACAAGTTCCTCAGTGGTACCTCTGAAGTAGCTGTAAAACTAATTCAGCAATATTATGACCTCGATAATCCATCTTCTCTGAAGTGGGATGGGTTAGATTCGACACCTCAATGACTTTGGACATTTCCTTAGTACAGCAGAGCGCAGTGCTGCAGAAAAGAGCTAGCTGAGGGGTGTGCATGCTGCCAGTGCCTCGACAGCTATAAAAAGGTTTCCATCTGCTTTGTTAGAATAAGGTTGTTTATTCAAAATGCCTTTGAAGCAGAGACAAGGAGTAGTACAAAATGCACTAGGAAAGGAGCACCACTATTTATAATCAATCCGGGTGGAAATACAGGTGATGATAAATACTGGTGATCACACTAGAACCATGCAGACAGGTGGGATTGTAATGAGGGTTGGATATCTCTGCAAAGAGCAGCTTTCAGTCCAGAATTTTCTTTTGACTGCAATGCCAGCACAGACTGCAGTGTCCTTCCCACCCAGCAGGGCCTTGCTTATCTGAAGACACATTTTGTGTCTTGTGGGGAGTGAAGATACTGACTGTAAGTAAAAATAACAAACCAGCCAGCTGTCAAAGATCACAGCTGGAGGAGCTCTCCGGTAAAACCTCCAGTTTCAACACCAACGATCCTGGACCTGAAGCTACTATGATGCAGCTCAGGCGCTTTTCAAAATCGCATCCTCACCAGAGAGCATCTTCCTAAGACTGTGGCAGATCGGGCACAGAATTCACTGGCTTACCACATAGTATTGTTTCTTCTGTAGCTACAGGAGAATGACAAGTTATGCCTTTGCAGGGACCTGCATTTAAAAGATGAGATGTTCTGTTCAAGTGTATCACAGGCAAAGCATGCAATTTCAGCTTCACAGAGGCTTGCCACAGGACTCTGCTGAGATCTCCACTCCCCCAGCAATATCTGCATCATTGACATCAAACATGGCCTCAGAGTGTGCCCAGCACAGAGCACCCCAGCCCTAGCACGGCCCCAGCAGGCCCCAGCACACCCCGGCATAGCCCTAGCACATCCCCAGCACAACCCAGCATAACACCAGCACATCCACAGCACACCCCAGCACATCCCAGCACATGACCAGCACACCCCAGCATAACCCCAGCACATCTCCAGCACATTCCAGCACACTCCAGTACATTCCCAGCACAGCCCTGCATGCTGCCACTCTGCACCATCTGCACAATGTCTGAGTGAGACTCAGAAATACTGCAGCTGCCCAGAGCAGTTCAAAGGAGAGGTGTGTAAGAGAGGTCCAGCAAGGCAACCATGGACCCTGGAATAACCTACAGACTCTTTTGTTTTAATTATTTAATGGTAGGATATTGAGATGATGCCCTAGACAAGACCTGGAAGGAGGGCAGGGAGTTGTTGCGGCAGCTGAAGCTGTACATGGGTACATTATCTATAGGGGCAGCCTAAAGAAAAATGCAGTGCTGAGAGGTCCCACAGACAGATACTGCTGCCCCTAACCGTTCAGTCTGCATTTTCAAGGCTATCTTTGCAACCAAAGTGTGAAGACATTGATTTCTTTAAGATTATAGATCTTTCCAAATCAGAGAAACCCTCCAAGGCTTGAAGTCTGTTCCCTGCAGAAGTCCTGGCTGAAGGACTAGGATGGGTCAACAAGAGAATCACAGAACCACAGAATGTTCGGGGTTGGAAGGGACCTCTGTGGGTCATCTAGTCCAACCCTCCCGCCGAAGCAGGGTGACCTACACCAGGCTGCACAGGACCTTGTCCAGGCGGGTCTTGA
>Ga0065711_1028279_pt1 | contig 42262 bp, 15 predicted proteins | sample Hoacrofraction12_FD_59098 | JGI IMG/M metagenome (GOLD analysis project Ga0065711, IMG submission 59098) | Hoatzin crop microbial communities from Cojedes, Venezuela - Epithelial fraction 12 v2 (version 2) | ecosystem: Host-associated > Birds > Digestive system > Esophagus > Crop | place...
GGGAGAGCGGCTGTCTGGGTCGTACGGTTCGTTGTTGTGTTTTCTCCTTATTTGTATCGTTGTTGTTCCTGTTTCCCTCTGTTTGCTGTTCTGTTAAACTGCCCTTATCCCGACCCACCAGTTTCTGCCTTTTTCTTTTCATTCTCCTCTGCACGCCGGCGGGGGGAGGGGTGGCCGCGTGGCGCTTTTGTTGCCGGCGGCAGCCGAAACCAAGACAGGGTTCTAGCATAAAGACAAAAGAAATCCTTTAACACAGACTGGTATCATTAAAATATCGTACTGCTCTGTAACAAAGGGGAAGATTTTATATGGAATACCCTAGACATCCTTCAATTTAGCCAGGCACAGGTTAAGCGGTGTGAGTGTATTGCAGTGAGTCCCTATTACCAAGTTATTGTGGTACTGTCAATGAATGCTTTCTGAGTTAAGATTTTTCAGCATGTGGCCCTCTGACTAGTAGTGATTGACTAAATTTAGCATGTGTGCTCCCAAGCCAGAAAGTATCTGCTCTTCATGAACGGTCAAATGCCTATGGCAGGCAGCTATATGCCTGCATAAATATTGAGTTTTTAATAGCAAATTTATTCTCTAGTTACTCATAAGCTATAACTTTGTTTCTTCTACTAAAAATACATGTGTCCGTGTTGATTGTAGCACTTTAAAACCTTAGCACAAAAAGAAGTAAGATAAGTTTGCAAAGATCTTACATGAGGGAACTTTGGATGAGAAGATAGGAATAAATGTAATTTCGGCTTTTTTAATTTGTTTGTTTTGATATGCTGTGTCGTGGTGTTTGGTTTTTTTGTTTTTAAGTCGATCATATTTTCAGTGTACTCTTGTTATTTCGTATAAGAGAATGTGATATTGTATCACTAGATCGAGACATAGTATCTCTGAATTACAATGTTGAGTTTCCTTGACCCAGTCATTAGATTCTGTCTCTGCGGGTTTTTAGTTTGGCCTCATGAACTTCCTGATGTTCACACAGGCCCACCTCTCAAGCCTGTCAAGGTCCTTCTGGATGGCATCCCTTCCCTCCAGCATGTCGACCGCACCACACAGCTTGGTGTTGCTAGCAAACTTGCTGAAGGTGCACTTGATCCCACTGTCCATGTCACTGACAAAGATGTTAAACAGCTCTGGTCCCGATACAGACCCCTGAGGAATGATGTGGGAACATACTATATTAACAAAGGTCATGATGTCCTTGAGAGTTTCTGAATAAGACTAAAATAAGGACTTTATCAGTTGCAACAGAGGACTCTGGCAGAACACCCAGAGCATACCAAGGAAAAATCATGCACAGCTAAGCTAGCCAACTGAATGTTTAGAATAGGTGCGTGAACAATGGATGTTAGGGAATAAGCATTTGGGCTGGAGCGTGTGGACAGCTTTGTAAGGATACAAAACGCAGCTTTCTGATAAATAAAGGGTCTTTGATTTGGATATCGGAGTCCGTGTCATCAATCCTCCTCAGAATGACATTCGTCCCTGGTCTCTACTTGGACATTGAGCCGTTGACTGCAACTCTTTGTGTGCAACCATCCAGCTAATTCCTTATCCACTGAGTGGTCTGTCCACCAAATCCATGTCTGTCCAATTTAGAGACAAAGATGTCATGTGGGGCAGTGTCAAATACTTTGCTCAAGTCCAAGTAGAATAGTTGCTGGCTTGTGCTGTGCTTTACATATCCTTGGCATCAGGGTAAAGCTAGCCAGCTAATCCTCCCACCTGGGACCTGGTGATGATCCCAGCACCTTTATTGTGGAAAATGGATCCTTCAACATTTTTTGAGACACTTTGATTGTGTTTTAAGAAACAGGAACAGATAATACAGAGCTCAAGAATTTATATGTGATTCTCAGTTCTCTAAAATACACCTTTTAAGAGTGACCAAAGTAAAAAAGCATCTGATAACAAATATTATCACATCTAAAAAGCTCATATTGTTGTGTTATTTCCTAGTATTCACACCTACTTTGCTAATGATTGTTTTTTGGCAGGCTATCTATAAATACTGTAGGGTTTTGAAAGCACATATATGGAATGGAGGCTCAAAAGATGTTTTGATTACTTTTCAGAACAAATTAATTATAATCAATATTTGTCTCAGTAACAAAATTAATATCTATTTTAGTGAATGGCAGAAGCAGCTAACATTGAATAAAATGGAAAATGCTTGTAAAGAAGTTTCATGACCAGCAATGACATTATTTGCAATCCAAGGTGAAAGTGTAATGCGTAAACTGACAGTATTGTTGGCATGTGGACTATAAGCAGCAGTTGTCTTTAGCCAAGATTTTCAGTCTTTGATCATGAATTTCATATAGATTTCTCCCAAAACTATTTGCAAGATTAGTATTTGTAATATGTATCTGTAGAGAGAGTTCTCATAAACTCTCAAAAACTTGACGTGTCGTTTTTAAAGGAAAAATTAGTATTTTTACGGCATAGAAATAAGAAAAATTGTCTAAACTTTGACATAAGTAAACCAGATAATTCTGTCCAAGTACCAAGATAAAAATTTGACTCAGAAGTCTTTCAGATAAATGTAAAAAGTCAGTCTAGATTCACATGCTATTCATATATATAAATGGCTGGAAGACATTTAAGGACATCGCCTGCTGTAGGCAACCCTGCTTCGGCAGGACAGTTGAACTAGATGACACGCAGAGGTCCCTTTCAACCCCTACCATTCTGTGATTCTGTGAAAGGTGGCCCTTTCTCTTGCTCTTCAGCAGGACTTAGTATATCCCTGACGTACTTATACGATTTGTTTTTCTAAGTTCCGCTGACTGAGATATTGCAGGCTCACCTTCTTTATCGTTGGATAATGATGATCATCATTGTTGAATATAGTTGTCTAATATTTACTGTAATCTTTCCTGATGGCAAAAATACATTATTGGTAGGTTTTTGATTTTCTTTTTTCATTTTTTCTTCTAACCTGGGTGGATGTGGACACTGTCTGATACTTGTTTTCTTTGTAACAGTCTTCTACATGTTTGATCATGGGAATGTCTTTCACATGTCCATTTTCTCTTTCCTAATTTTTCATATCTACTTGCTGTGCTATTTGCAGTGGTGTATAAACACCTCAGAACTCTATCACGTTGTCGCTTCTTATAAGGCAGATCGCGAAATTGCACAGCTGCCCCAAGGATGTATGCGAGACTTGATCAGGGAAGACTTAAGCCCAAGGTGCTCTACATCATGCCCCCTCACTTGTAAGCTTGATCTTCCAGAGAGGCTGAAGGTGAACTAGGGACTCTGTGCAGCAGGGGCAGCCATGGTGTGGAATAAACATTTTGCTCCACTTCCCAAACATCAAGCTACAACATTTATAATCCAGTCCCATTAGCTGAATGAAGACAGCTTAGTCACCCAATGGAAATCTGATTCAATTTTATGAACAAGGCCCATTTCAAACACCTATTAAATACAGAATATGGCCATTTTTAGACAATGTTAAGTCCTCAAATTTTTGTTGCTTAGCTACCATAGTTCTGCATGCACTAAAAATATCATGCGGGTTGATGGACAAATCTGTGGAACGGCTGTGACAAATTATGAAAATCACTGCAAATTATGGCAAAATTACAAAATGTGGCCACAGTAGGTAGAGAATTTAGAATAATCTTAGAGTGAAATTGCTTTTTCACAGTTATTTCTGAATCCAGGTTTTTATTTCCATGCCTGGCAGTCTTTTCAAAGAAAAACATCGTGTTTATCTATCTAACTAATATGACAGCATTTCATCTGTGGTTTACCTGTGTCTGCAGTTAATATTATAGTGAAGTTGCTGTATTCTTTCAGCACTTAATTGCAGCAGTATTTTTCTTCTGATAGGGTTGAGGGAAAATGATTACCTGTGACAGCCAATGCTGTATTGCAAACTGTCTATTATTGCAATAAATATAATTTATTAGTTACAAATAAAAAATTTCAGAGGTAAACTAGTTGAAAATTGTTTTGCAGAAAGCCAGAGAATATTCTGCTGGTTTTCTTTCAAAATGTCATGTGGTTTCTCAGGTTAGGAAGATGGCTGGAATGGTAAATTTATGGGTATTTTGGCCAATTCCTACTTATACCAATTAAATTTTTACCTTAATTCATAGGTTAATTCTGCCAAGTCTTCATAATCTCTTGCATTCTCTTCTTTTTTATGTCCCATATGCAAGCACACTAATTTTCAGAACAGTTTCCTTCTTCATTCTGGAACACTTAGTATTAACTGAACAGCACTTGAGATTATTTTAAAACATTGTTAAGACACATTGTAGCAGTGGACTTCCTTTTAGTATGTAAGAGAGAGCGATCCTTAATATATAAACACAGGAATTAACATTTCCAGAGTAGATAGCATTCTCAAACTGAAAATGTTCAACAGCTAGATTTGTCTGACATTGTCACTATTTTGCAGTTACTAAAATTTGCTTTACATATAGACTTTTGTTCAACAGATTAGGTCTTCTATGGGATTATTTTTAACATTCATTTTCTTATGCAATAAGTAACAATACTACTTGATTGGTTAATTCAATATTTCAGGAGTGTTTCAAAAAGTAATCATATCATTTGCTCCAGAGTGAAAAATAAAGCCATTCCAAAATGGTTTTTTTTTTCATTAAATTAAAATTTTTAAGAAGACCAGGCCTCATTCCTGGAAACATTCAAGACCAGGTTGGACAGGGCTCTGAGCAACCTGATCTAGTTAGCGGTGTCCCTGCTCGCTGCAGGGGGGTTGGACTAGGTGACCTCTAGGGGTCCCTTCCGACCCAAAACTTTCTATGATTCTATGATCTTGTAAAAGATTTCAAAGATCTATAGAGGAGATGACTTTCTGATGACAGATTTCAGTTTTTCAGTTAGTGGTGTATCACTGAATAATGACTGTTATTACATTGAAGATACAATCCCACATTAAAGCAATTTTGATGTGGATTGAGGCCAGTGTAAATTCTTTGCTCATGTGTGAGGGCTAGAACTGAATGTTGAGACTTTTGATGAGACATGAAACCAGAAGAGTTTTGAATGTGGGCTGAATAAATTATCATATCTGTTTTGCAATTTCGTCATGAATGAAATCTAACAATTTCTGATGAGGTTTTATGTGGTGGAAGCAGAGCTGAAAGCACATTATTGGAACGGTGCTTAGGTTTTATATACTGCTTGTTTTAGACTGAAAGAAATAATAGTGGCTGTACTAAGTATTATTATTTCCTATCCTTGTTATGTTAGACACTTTGTGACCCGCCAAGCATTTAAACAAGGCACCAAATCCATGTCTGTCCAATTTAGAGACAAAGATGTCCTACGGGACAGTGTCAAATGCTTTGCTTAAGTCCAGGTAGCTAATGTCAGTTGCTCTTCCCTTACTTCCAACACAATAACCCTGTCATAGAAGGACACTAAATTTGTCAAGCACAATTTGCCCTTACTGAAGCCATGTTGACTGTCACCAATCACCTCCTAATTTTCCATGTGCCTTCACATAGTTTCCAGGAGAATCTGCTCCAGGATCTTTCCAGGCACAGATCTGAGACTGACTGGCCTGTAGTTTGTAGTTCCCCAGGTCTTTCTTATTACCCTTTTAAAAAATGGGGCGGGTATATTTCCCCTTTCCCAGTCAGTGGGAACTTCACTGCACGGCCACCACTTCTCAAATATTCTGGATAGCGGCTTAGAAACTTCATCCGCCAGTTCCCTCAGGACTCACAGATGCGTCTCATCAGGTCCCGTGGACTTGTGCGCCTTCAGATTCCTTAGATGGTCTCAAACCTGATCTTTTCCTACAGTGGGTGGTTCTTCATTCTCCCAGTCCCTGCCTTTGCCTTTCTGCAACTTGGGTGATGTGGCTGGAGCACCTGCCATTGAAGATTGAGGCTTAAAAAAGTCACTGGGTACCTCAAACTTCTCCATATCGTGGGTAACCAGGCTTCCCTTTTCCTTCCACAGAAGGTCCACATTTTCCCTAGTCTCCCTTTTATCACCAGTGTACCTATAGAAGCTTTTCTTGTTGCCCTGGACGTCCCTGGTCAGATTTAATTCTATCAGAGCTTTAGGTTTTCTAACCTGATCCCTGGCTGCTCAATCAGTGTGTATTCCTCCCAGGCTGCCTGTCCTTGCTTCCACCCTCTGTAGGCTTCCTTTTTGTGCTTGATTTTGTCCAGGAGCTCCTTGCTCATCCATGCAGGCCTCCTGGCATTTTTGTATGACTTCCTGTTTGTTGGGATGATCGTTCCTGAGCTTGGAGGAGGCGATCCTTGGATATTAACCAGCTTGCTTGGGCTCATCTTCCCTCCAGAGCTTCATCTCATGGTACTCTACCAAGCAGATCCCTGAACAGGCCAAAGTCTACTCTCCTGAAGTCCAGGGTAGTGAGTTTTCTGTGCACCCCCCTCGCTGCTCTAAGGATCTTGAACTCCACCATTGCGTGGCCACTGCAGCCAAGGCTGCCCTTGAGCTTCACCTACCCAACAAGCCCCTCCCTTTTGGTAAGAACAAGGTCCAGCATAGCACCTCTCCCCATTGGCTCCTCTATCACTTGGAGAAGGATGTTATCATCAATACATTCCAGGAACCTCCTGGATTTCTTATGTCTTGCTGTGTTGTCCCTCCAACAGATATTGGGGTGGTTGAAGTCCCCCATGAGGACCAGGGCTTTTTAACGTGAGGCTGCTCCTATCTGCCTATAGAGGGCCTCATCTGCTCGGTCTTCCTGGTCGAGTGGCCTGTAGCAGACCCTTTAATCTTGACTCATAAGCTCTCAGTTGGCTCCTCATCCATCACCAGGTGGCGCTCCATGCACTCCAGCTGGTCACTGACATAGAGGGCGACTCCCCCCCTCATCACCCCTGCCTGTCCTTACTAAAGACCCTGTATCCTTCCATTCCAACACTCCAGTTGTAGCAGCCACCCCATCATGTCTCCATGATGCCAATAAGGTCATAGCCCTGCAGGTGTCCGCATATCTCTAACTCCTCTTGTTTTTTCCTCAGGGTATGTGCGTTTGCATAGAGGCTCACTTACTGGCTGGAGTGGCTGAAGTTCCTTTGTGCTGCTCTTCAGGTGCTCTCCTGCTGAGGTGTGATCTTTCTCCAGGCTCTGGCCATCTATTGTTGGGACCAGCATCAATCTTGTAGTAGTGGGATGGACTGAGGTTCCCCTGCCCCAGTATCTTTAGTTTAAAGCCCTCTTCATCAGCTCGGTAAGCCTATGACCAAAGATGGTCTTCCCTTTCTCTGACAGATAGACCCCAGCGGACCATGTTTTTCAAAGCGGTTCCCATGGTCTAAGTAACTAATGGTCTAAGTAATAATAAGTAACAAGTAGTAATAAGTAACTGATGGACTAAGTAATAATAAGTAAGATGGTCTAAATAATAATACTGGTTTATCATAAACTTTCACTCTTTTTAGTAAATGAACCATGAAGAGAATAACTATGAGTGTTGACTGATTTTTTGCTCTGTGAAGATAAAGATCTTAATCCATTTCCTTGTCAGAATTGAAATGAAAGGATTTGTCCTAGTGTGACCGAGTCGTGTTCTCATTGACTCCAGGTAACAAAGTTCTTGTTTCTCTAGCAGGTCAGGAGATGTAAAAAGTGTTAATTCCAGGCAAGAATAGGAATAAAATTTTTGTGTCAGCCCAGTGTGCTGAAGCACTGATTCTTGGTAATGCTGGCTACGTGGAGGCTATAGAGCCAGCTGAAGCCAGCATTTCCTGGAGTATTTCATGGAGAGGAGGGGAATGCTGAGAACTCCCCACAGCAAACGGTGCTTTGGGATTTGGTTTGGAAGCCCCGTCATGCCTGTAATGCTATGTTCCTAGCTACCCTTCTAGAAGAAAATGGCAGAAGGCATTGATCTTGAGACTATGCCAAAGAACAAATGCTCTTCCTAGGCCCTAGTCTGTATCAACTGGTTAATTTGGAGCAATGTAGGACATGTTTCTCACAGGGCAGGGGTACTTACTCTGTACCTCTCTTTTGGGTTATTAAAATCATTTTAGAGTACACTGCACTGTGGGATCTTAATTTGAACATGTGGCTATTCCTTTAAAATAAATGAAATGACCATGGTGTGTGTGTATCCTTGACACGTCAGTATTCGCAATGATTTTAATCACTGTTACTTGTTTAGCTATGCTTTTCCTGAATAATTCTAGGAAATCTTACATATATTCAGTATTAGTTAACAAAATTTGAGCTAATTGTCCTAGCTTTCTGAAATACTTTACTTAAATGTACTACATTGCCAATACAGTTGCTGTACTTCAGTTAGTATAATTGCTGGTTAGAATCAGTTTAGTTATTATGGTTTACAAGTTCATTTACACAGACCAGGTATATTCTAATAAAAGGTTGTTGGAGGTGCTAGTATGCTTTTCAACTGAGAGTTTAAATGGTGACACTTAGGATGTAATCACTGTGGGGGTTGTTTCTTCTGTCTCCTTTTTTTTCTTTCCTTTCTGAGAAAGAGACAGGACAGTTATTTATTTTGGATCGAATTACAATTATACAACTTATTTAAAAGCAAAAGTTTAATTTGTATTTTGTCTTCTGAGCCCATAAATATTCATACCCTATCATAACAATATTTCAGTCATGCTTTTCTCTGAAGTTTGTATAAATCTTGAATTATACCACTGTGGGAGAAAAAGCAAAAGAAAAAGATCTCCACCAACAACTACAATTCTGTCTTGTTTCTGGATGTCTAGCATTCTCCTCGTCTTTAGAAGAACATAATTCAACCACAGAAATTTTGTGGTGAAAGGAAAATTATTCTTTGCTTGGATGGTCCCCTAAAATTATTGTTTTTCCCAAGCAGGATTTATTTTCTTCAGTTGTAAAACATGTTTTCCTGGGTTCAGCTGGGATAGAGTTGATTTTCACCTGGAGCTGGTTGGGCTGACCCAAACCAGCCAATCAGATGGGATATTTTATACCATGTGATGTCAGGCTCAGTATTTAAGTGGGGAGCTGGCTGAAAGAAAGGGATTTGCTACTGAGGAGCAAGCTGAGCATTGGGTGGTGAGAACATTGTATGTTGTATGTTCTTTTTATCAGTATTATTGTTGTTATTTTCTTCTTCCTTTGCTGTTCTGCTAAACTGTTTTTATCACAACCCACACATTTTGCTTTTTCCTTCTGATTCTCTTCCCCATCCCACTGGGGAGAGGGGAGGAGTGAGAGAGCAACTGCATGGTTCTGTGTTGCCAATTGAGGCTAAACCACAACATGTGCTAACTTTTAGCCAGTCATCAAGGCATAGAAAGTTGCATGTTCTGACTCTAACTTTTACATTTTGGGTCAGTTGCTAAGTCAGAGCAAATTAATAGCTCTTCAGTGAAACCACTGAAATTATGACAGTTTACATAAGCTGAGGATATAACGTTTGGAAAACAAAGCTTTGCAGTAATGATGTATGGCTATAGAATAAGGTCTGCTGAAAAACTACATGAGATAAGTTGTAAGAAAGCAACTTACTGAGCTGTCCTTTCAATGTGTTTAGTTTTTTTTTTTTAAGTTTAGTAGTATCCTCTTTCCTTGTGCGATGTTATGTTTGTCCTCAAGGTACCATTTAGAAAAGATTAAAGAGGGTCTGAATGTAACTTCTCTCAAGACTTGTTTGATATGTTAAGCAGGAGTGGAGAAAGTGAAGATGTTCATGTAAGTGATTAATTAAAAGCTACAGTGAATCTGCTTAGGGAAGGAAGCACAGTGTGAGTATTTATTAAAGTGCTAATTGAAGAATTGAGGAGAAGGCAAATGAAGCAGAGGAACTAGCCAGGAGGTCTGTAGTTAGGAGCAGAGTTGGTCTTCCTGATAGAAATTAGCACAGACTTTACACTTTTCTGCTGCATCCTTGGTTGTATGGCTGTTAGTTTTTTTTCCTTCTGGTAAACATAGCATGGTGTTATGACCTATCTTCTTCCCTGTTCTGAAGCAGCACGTCAGACAGGAAATTTCAAAATTATTATGTTGCAGAAGGCAGCAGTTATTTTAAAAGAAAGAAGTTAATCTTGTTGTGTGTGTATATATGTATATATAAATAATAGCACATAACGAATAAGTAAAGAAATATATATAAACACACCTCTAGCTCATGTGTAAACAAACTGGTAGGAATACTGATGCCCTGTGTCACAGCAGGTGCAGTACTAGTGCTTTGTTTAATAAGATGTTGCCAGCCTTTGAACTGACTCAAGGGGGGAAAAAAGCCACCATTTTACCACAGATCTCATTTTATTCATCCACAGGTAGTAGTGGTTTCCTTGTCCAACATCTGTCTTAATTGTTTCAGCTTCCACGGAGCTGGTATTGTAACTACAGTCAATTCTGTATAGTAAGACCTATGTCACCTTAATCCTTATCTCAAGCACTGCCAAGCATGCCCTTCAAAGTCTGTGAAAATTCAATAAAAGCTTTTTCTAACATATATAAATACATCATCTTGCAATTCCATGCTCTTACTCATAAACAAGCATTGAATGGGAAAAATAGACCATGCAATTTCAGGTCTTGTATTTTCTTGAAGTTAGAGCTCCCATAAGGCTTTATTAAGTTATGTTTCTGGGGCTATATTATGTTTTTTGTAAAAAGCCAAAAGTTCTTCAAACGTTACATCTTCTGTCTTTGATGAAACTGATTTAATACATTAAGAGAAATAGCTTTAAACAGAGAGAAAATAAAATTAAAGAAATATGTTTACCATTAAAATATAGTCAAGGAAATTTCCTAATAGGCCACTAACCAAGTTCTCAAAAACCTGCATCATTACAAAACAATTAGGAAGAAGTAGCTAACTGTTCCCCAGTGGAGTATGTATTGTTCTAACAACAAAATCAAAGGCAATAAAAAATGACACGCTATATTCTGCATAAGGTTATGCATTTAATGTACACATGAAACACTGGCATTTAATGTAAATTTGAAACATTAACTCTGGAATTTATGATAGGAGAATCAAATTGAGATATGTGCAGTAAGTATATCCACAACAAAGCTGCAAAAGGCATAATTAGCAAGAAGGATAGATTTTTTTTTTACCAAAATAAGAATTTAGCTAATTGAATCCATATCAAAAAAGTCATTAGCATTTTTCAGCCATGTTTCATGAGAGAAGAGGTGAATACTTTAGTTCCTTAAAATGGCTGTGAAAGTCTCATTATAGAAGACCCGAATACATGAATGTCTCTCCACTTAGGACTGTCACATTGACAAATTATGCTCTAAGCGGAGATTTTAAAAGCCTCCTAGGGTAAATGATGGCTGATTCTTACTGAGTTCTCTTGCGAGGTGTTGTCCTTTGCATGTGTACCTTATACAGGGACTGTCTTTGGAAAAGGCATGCAGCTATCATTTCTTGCAAGGGAATCTTCATTTTTTCCTGATTACAGTCTAGACAAGCAGAGTGGTCAGAAAAGCTATGTGTCAAGATGAGTCAGAAAAATGTTGCAAAAAATTTTAAAATGGTAATACAGTGCTATCCATGGAAATCTTTTATAATCAAAGACACAGAGAAGAATGATCAGGTTTTGACATAGTTTGAAGTAAAATGGCAAATTGTTATTTACCATCAAAAGTTTAACTGACAATCATTCTTCATATTATATTCATGACATCAGTTTCTGTTTCTTCAGATTTCTGCAAGCCAGATACAAACAATTCCGACCTTGTGCCACTCTAAATGAGTATACTGTGCTAGATTGACATCGACATTATTTAGCATTCTCATTAATTACTCCTGTACAAATTCCCTTGTTCTTTCCCCCTTTTCTTTGCTTACCCTCTAAATGAGATTTTTTTCTTTTTCATTTTGTTTCATCTTTGGTAGATCTTTTTGAAAATACAGAAATGTACTAAAGTATATCAGATTTCCTAAATTACTAAATTTATTATTTCTACAGTGTGAATATTCTTGAGCTTTAAAATCTAGGCTTGTACTTTTGAATATTCCTTTTTGATTTCTTTAGCTTTGTGATTTATAATGTAATTTCTCAGCATATATAGATGTATTAACATGTTTTTGAGAAAACTATAATCACTATTTTCATTGTGCTTTTTATATTCAAATATTTTAGATGAAGAAAATAGAGAAAAGGCAGTGAAACAACATTTCAAATGGTCAAAAGAATAGAAAAAGAAATAAAGTTAAACAAAATAGTATCCACAAATATGTCCTCTAATGTTATATTGCCATGAGTTTTTTTGAAATTTTTAGAGAATCAGGCAAGTTATATATGGAGAAAAAGGATGGCATTGATATGAATAATTAGCTGCCATTGCCTTTAGTATTTCATCCTTTGTCTTTGGTAATAGCATGTACCAGCATGTCTTTGCTGCGTATTTCTCATCTCCAGTATGACATTATCTTCAGGAGATCTTATTTTCACAGATACTGCATGTTAGAAATTCACCTTGTGTATAATAAAAATGTTACAAATTGTGAAGACAGTATGTCAGAGGGTAGGCTTACATAAGGATGTTGAAGTTCAGGTACTGATATAAACCCATCCAAAGTAAGTCTTTGCATAGGTCCGTTTAGGTGGGTAAGTAAAATGACACTTGAGGCCTTGTTTTATGCCATTGCTGTCTTAAGAACACATTGACACAGATTTAAAACTGATGTAGATTCTTTAAGATTTTATGAGGTTCAAGGGTTTTTTAATTTATTCTTTCTCTTGTGCTTGCTTTCTTCTTCATTTTATAGTAATGGAATGGGACAAAGGAGAATGTATGTATTTCATTAGTTTCAAAAATGTTGGTGGTAGCAAGAGTAAACCTTTAGGATGTTTTAATTCTTGCTACCAAATTCAGTCCATTGCATCACTAACACCTGCAAATAAACAAGTAAGACTACATTTTCAACTCAAACAGCTGGGGGAAAAGAAACTTTTTTGGTATGAATTGTCATGTTCATTCTTAAGAAGTATTCTCTCACTTTCAGGTTTGACTAATACACTGGCACTGCAAGATATTCAGAAGTTCAAGATGTTACCTCTCCGAAGCAATCCTGTATTTTAAAATCTCATACTCTATAAATTTAGACAGATGTATATGTATTGGAATTATATTCAGCCTGTGAGGCTGACTGTAGCCACATCAGTTGTGGGCTATGTGCTCTGTCCAGTCAGAGATGTATGCAAATACAATATGAAGACTAGCAGTGTTGAATTTACTCCTGTTCCTCATGTGTTTGCTACTTACTGAAAACTGTATTTTGTGCTTTTGCTGAAAATGAAGACAGTTGTTAATAATACTATTTTTTTTTAATTTTCAAGGTGACATAGTATAATACATAAATCAATGAAATCATTAAACACTTGCCTTCAGTCACCAAGGAGGAAGTGAGTTGGTTAGAAAGTCAGTTTTTACAAAATTAATTCTAGTGAATGTGTGAGTTTACATATGTATATGGAAATCATAAGCCCTGTGCTTGCAAGGAGGTTTTATGAGTGCCTTGAAAGACTAAGAGAAAAATGTTGTAGGAGTGATGATCTTGATGCCCTGAATACCTCTCAGATGAAAATGGCTTTTCAGTGTGTCTAAAGACCATCTCGAATGGAATAAAAATGATTTCTGCCTTGTATTTTCAGGATACAAGAAATACCTCAGGATTCTTTTGAATAGATACTAGATGTTGTTTTGACTATAATTGTGACAGCAAAATAGTCTATTTCATTGTACAAAACAGAACATCTCCTTTATATTAGGCACTAGAAGGTATCCTGTGCTGAGGAAAGTAATTACTAAATTACTACCTCATTGATAATATTTTAAAATGTTTTGGAAAATTCTGCTTTGAACCCACTCCTGAAGGTAATAGATTGCACGGGAATGTTTCTGGTCTTTGTGAAAACGTTCTAAATTCTATACCAACATTTTTTACAGTCTATATAGTCTTGCAAATGTCATCCAATAAGGACAATTCAACTTTGCTGATTTATTTCTAAAACAATATTGGTCAGCAAATGTTAGAATAATTTTTGTATAGCTCTATGGTATTGATTCTGTATCTGCTGGAAGAAAAAAAAAATCCTGTTGTTATTCGAGAATCAGCCTCAATGTTGTTGCACAGAAAAATTCTAGCTTGAAGAGCTACAAGTGAAACAGAAATCCTTAAGAAACAAAATCCCTGTAGCAGGGATTTGTAAGATTCTAAAGACAATTTGCATTATAACATATTTATTCCCTCCTGCTTCCTGCAGAGGGATATCCCAGAACAATCACACTTCTCTGAGCTCACCATGTCACTTTTAATCAGTGCAGAAGTCCTGTTCCTAACTGCATAAACGAACCACTTAGAAAAGGACTTTCACAGCAGCTAATGCCCGTTGCCTTTAACAAATGACACACATCTTATTCCAGGATGTGAATGAAGTTTTGCAGAGAAGTTAGTCAGCAAATACTGGCTCAGGGACTGTTCTGTACATCTAGTATAATTTCTGGCTAAACAAAGGACACCAATTCTTTCCCTGCTGTAATATAAAACATCCAAAGGCATTTATTATAATAGTTTTGCTGGTTGGGTGTTTGGGTTTTTTTTTAACTGTATGTCAACTTTACAGCCTTTAATGGGTTTGGCTCTGACAAACATCAGGCATGCGACAGATGTTTAGATGAGGAAATGCATGAATAATGCACACTATTTTGAAGCTCTCCCTGTAAGTGCTAATACCAGAAATATGCAAATCTGAAAGTGAGGGGTAGTCTAAATGATACAAAATGGATAACCCTGAAAGAGAAATTGGAGAGGGAACATCTTTTATGTTAAGGCAATTTAAACAATTAAATTTGTCCTCTCAGCTGAGTTAGTTTAGAAATGAGTGTATTTGACACTGAGAATGCCAAAGTGCTTGGTTTTGTTGTGAGGATGGCTAGACTAAAAAAACAACACTCAAAGGTTCAGGGTACAGAATGCTACGGTGACAAACAAGTGCATACTGCTGCCATTCTCTTAAATAATGTCCCTGGCAAACATGAGTAAATTTGAAAGTTTAGAAACTCTCAGTATCTCCTATTGAGTGCAGTACACTTCTCATGACTAAAAGTTTACAAAGGACTAAGAACTCTCTGTGTTCCTCATAGTATCAAAGTGCAAAACAGCATTGCGTTTTACATGTAGCAAATACAGAGTAAAGATCGTTACTGTGGCAGCATGAGTTGATAGTTTTGAATTATCAAGGCTTCTGGGTTCGTCAACCATTTTGAGTTCACATGGGTAATATTAGGGGGAACAATAAGAGTTCAAATGATAAGGTAAAAATTCTGTAAGAATATATGTCACCATATGAATATATGTTATCCTTGTGAGAATATATGCCTTTTATCTTGAAAAAGCATAATAATTACACATGGTCCTTTCGATAAGGGTTCACGTCAATAGTTGCAGACAAGCTGCACTGAAAGTAATTTGCCTGAAACAGATTTTTCCAATGGCAAATTAGTGCCCTTTAAAAATAATACTATTATATATTCAGATTTCATAAGAAGGTCTTTATTTAATGTGGTTATTTCTGTTTTACTGTATGGAGTTCTTTGAACTGAAATTCCATTGTTTAGATGTGATGAAGCTTAGCCCTTTTAAAGGTTTACCTTTTTGTAATGCAAATTAACATCATCACAGTGGAAAAATGAAATTGTAGTGTTTTAATTGATAAATTAATGTATTTATTCTAGTGTGGGAAGTTTGAGGTTATTGGAGAGGTATTGTTTTAATCAGCCCTACTTTCTGTAAAGTTCACACTTTTCCACTAAGATTCAGCTGATTTTGGCTCAGTGAAGGGCTGTTGAGAAATTGCCATCAGAGCTATATTTGAAGCCACAAGAGTTTAGTAATAAATTATTTTATTGTGAAAGTCGTGCCTAGCATGTTGATTCTTTTCCTAAGTTACATTGCTGAAGAATATTGTACATTTAGTTACCTGCCTGACAAGTTGTCTATTTAACAGGAAAAAAACATTCTGACTGTGGCTGATGATGCAGCTGCCCTTTTTCAGTGATGGGGAAAATAAGCTGAGTTGAAGTAGATCAGGCTTCAGCATTGCACTTCTGTCTTAACTGCTGCTTCCTCATTTCTCTTCATTTGGATAAGAAGGCTTTGCTTTGAACACACTTATTCCCACAGTCTCCTATCTACCAATCAGCATTCTCAGTGGTTTCTTCTTTTTTAACTTTGAAATTACTTTAGAGACATTACTCTGTACAGGCCTACATTAAGGAAAAGTTTTTTTTAATAATTCCTATTATGTGCTCTCCAGGTCAAGAGCAGTAGTTTTGAAAACAAGAGCCATTGGTAAGGACTGAATAGTGTCATTCATCCTTTGGCTGTATTGTAATGTTTTGTTTCAGGCCCTGTTTTCCCTGTGCTGATTTCTGTGGTATTCTAGCTTGGCACCTGTCTTAATGTTACAGAGAGACCACAGGCATATTGAGGGAGTGCAAAATTTGTCCTGCAGCTGTTGTACTAGTTTAAATGTATTTGACCAGAGGGCTTTCCGATGACGAAGGCACAGCCATACACCTTAGAGTTCATCTTCTGCCTAGGAGGCTGTGGGGTAAACCTGTATAAACATTACTAGCTTTCAGTTGGCTGCACAGCTCAACTGATAAGGAATTCTGCATCAGACCTTCTCCAAATGTCACACTGGCAGTGAAAAGGATGAGCTTACAAGGAATCCAGTCCTGCAATCCATGCAGTCAGAAGGGGTATAAATAAGTGGTATTAGGTAGGACACTTGCTAGTGGAAGAGGGAAAATGAATTACTTAAAATGAGTATATTTTACAACTTGGTCTGCAGTTTATCTGACACTTACATTCAAACACAATATGCAGAAGACTGAATTCGTATCGGTATGGTCACATCTCCAGCTCGTCTGTTTTCTCATTTTGGTGGAAGTTTGAGACAAACCAAATACCAGATTTAGAGGTGCGCAGAGTGCATCATTCTTGTTTGTATCTTGATATAATTTCTATATATGTCTACATTTCTGAGAATAGGCAACTTCAGCATGCTTGCTTATCCACGGAAACACTAAGTACTTGCATTTTTGGGGATCTGTATCATCATTCCAGATGCAGAGGTACTGTTGAGAAATAAGAAAGAATTCTGGAATAATGGACAGTGCTTATAAATTAACTACTTTGCAATTTACTATGGAGCAAAGATTGGTTGACAATATCAGGATGAAGCTTTAAGCTTTAGGGGAAATTTTGCTTTCCAAAAGAAAAGAACAGTGCAAGGGCAAGCTTATGTGTTTGTCTCTTCTTAAGCTGCAAAAGTAGAATAATGAAAAGAGTAAGCTCAAACTGCTGAAGCCTGCTTTCTTTCGCGCGTTTCTAATTGCAGCAGAGTCTTAAGAAGTTGATAATATCATTCCACTGAGAAAATTTTGGGTAATGTGGGATCAGGAATAATAAAGCCATGCATGGATCTTGTGCGAACTGGTTGCTATGCTGGTGAAAAATTAATAAAGAACTTTGCACCCATGAGAATTTGTCGTCGTCAAAATCACTGTATTGGATAGACTGTCTCCAAGTGAGTCAGAAGTACCAGGATTATCTTCATTTGACTGTTTTGCCAGTTCTTTTGGTATTTTAAAAGACATTCCCATATTGGATTTCTTCTGTTCTACAATAAACCTCAAAATACAAAAGAGAGACTGGGGACTTGATTAAACTTTTTCTGTCTTTTAAAAATTAATCGTATTTGGCAATCAGATGAAGGAGCTGTATTGCTAAGAAGTATTTATCTTTGTTCTATGCAGAAAAAAATAACCATATGGTAGGCTTCCTCTCTAGTGAGAACTGATAACATTGTGGTGGGATTTGGAAATGGGACAATGCTTTCCCAGTATTGTTGAAAAACTCCAATGACTTTCTATGCAATGCAGGTCACTGCAGCTGTGTAGACTTTGCTCCTCATAAAATACATGGTCTTTAAGCATGAAAAATATATTTTGTATCTAAAGGGAGAGTGAACAGCTGGCCAATCACCTTTTCGTTTTGACAGAGGAACATGAAAGACAGCATTCCTGCTTGTTTCCATTCCTAGATATGAATGGAATTAGAACTGAAATAAAAAGAAACAGAATTTCACAAGCAAAATGTGAATTCTAGGAAATGGCACTCAGCTGCTGAAAAGTGTACTAGAAATAGAGTGAAGCTGACAATGAAGCATCAATACAGTTTGAAACAGAGTTAAAGGTTCACCTTTCCCTCCACTTCATTTGGGATAGCATGCACTGGAGGTTTTTGGCTTGTTCTCTTTGCTGACATACTCTTCTAGCAAGATTTCCATAGTGTCTTGGAAATAGACTCTAGCTACCATCTGTAAATTTCCTCATATGTCAAGGGCTTTTAAAAAAAGTTGAGATAGAGATAAGCTGAAGACTAAATCTCCCATTTCCCCCATTTTTCAGAACGCAACCAGGACTATTCCCTTTTTTTGGTGGCAAAACACACAGCAGAACTACATTATGCTCCTACTGCTTTGCAAAATAATAAGGAAAGGCTAGAAGGAAGGTGATTTGATTAAGGGAAGACAGAGAGAGATGAGCATTACATGAGAGAATATGAAGAAACAGGAAATTTAAAAGGTTGAAATAAGTGAAAACATCTTTTGAGACTAAATTAAATATTTAATTTTCTCAAGATAACACAATCTAATGCTAAGGAGGTAACAATTATTTTATTTATCTTTGTTTTCTCCTGAGAATTTCCCAAATACCTATAGATTTCTTCCAATATTTCTCTGACACCACTATCACTCTCTGTTTCAGCGGGGTGCTTGGTTCTGTCTGTGTGTAAAGTTTTTCTAAGTTGGTTAAATCTTACCGCAACAAAACATACGCATGAATTACAACAGTCTCTTTAGAGCATTCACATCATGATCGAATTGAGCCACCTCAAGCATAATGGAAATTACATCACTGACTTGTTTGTTTTTAAACCCCAAAACACTGTATTACTTTCCTACTTTGTAGTGAGCTCACTTGCAGTTTTTTTAATCTATGACTGCTCAAGGAAGTGTTGGTGTAGTCTGATCTCTGGAAACGGCAGAACAGTGCTTGGAAAAATAGAATTAGAATGCTTACCAATAATGCTGGTATTTTGAATACCAGAAATGCAACTCAGGTCTTCCATGTATAAAGGATATAGAGAACTTTCACAAATGATTCTGGAAGATGATCACAACTACTTGAGCAACTTTCATGCAAGGATAGAATAAACTGGCAAGATTTCTTGAATAAAGATGAGGAGAGTGTTTAGTGAAGGAATTACAGTAAGTGATGTGTAGAAGGGAAAGAGGAAACAGCAGTTCTCCATTTCTGATACTGAACAAGAGGGCACCCAAAGAAGTTGGGTAACAGCAGTAGAAGAATTTTTTAAGACAAAACAAATTCAGTTCACTCTCATGGAGTGTTATTGTGGTCAAAATTATAAATCAATTAGGAAAAAATACAAATGGATTAGAAAATAAATTAGTAAGGTCCACTGGTAGATAGTCCAGATGCAAGTGTTGACCTGCACATCTTTAAACTACTGAATTTCAGAAACTGAGGGAAATTTAAAAGATAACGAGTCATATACCCATCATGTAGTTAAGCATTTGCTATTAGCTACTGTTGTAAAAAAGGAATCTTTAGATGAATCATTGGTATGATTCAGCGTGGATGTCTTTATACTCTCGAGAGTATACATTCATATATATATATGAAGATACATATATGCATATAGATTCATATACAGTAAAGATTCATCAACAGTTTTAACTGTCAGTTGCATGTCAAGACTTCAGTTTGGTATTAAGTGTGACACATTATGATGTAAAATCTCTCTTAATCATTTAAGGGATATCCTGGATCTTACAAAAGATGGAGTATTTGCCAGAATAAGAATAAATTTCATGTCCACAGAACCAATTAGAATAAAATAGAATAACTTTTACAGACTTTCCTATCAGAGCATCTAACTTTCCAAAGTGCATCACAGAGTAATTGGATAGATATGAGTGGTGTAATAATTGTGTCACCATGTGGTGCTTCCACTGTGTACTCAGCAGTGCTCCCATGAAGCCCTTTGTGCCACAGGTACTTTCACTGTGACTGGGAAGGCTGGCCAAGATCCCCAAATTGACTCTTCTTTTTTCTCTCTAATTGGGAAATAAAGACTCTTTACCTTCCCCTTGTCCTTCAGTTATTAAAATTAGCTTGATATGCTTTCAGTGGTGTGCTCCTGAAGTTATGCTCCAGTTCTACCCGGTCTCTTGAGTTCAATCTTTTTTTTAAACATGTATTAACTCGTGAAAGTTATTCTACTGAAGGTGTAGATTGTATAGGAATTAGTAGGCCGACTCAGTTTTGTTGAAAGATACGACTTCCTGAAGTGTGATGTGACGAGTATCAAAAAGGAGGAAATGTGGTGGAGTCCTGCTGATGCTTGCACCCACTGCCTGGAAAAACAGTTTATATACCCATGATGGAAATTATTTCAGGGAGCTTGGGCAAGTGGCACCCAGAACAATGCTATGAGCACAGAAGAATCTCACCCAATTTAATCTGAATTCAGAATGATGTTCTTGATTCTTGTGGCACAAATGGTATCCTTTGCAAGTCATTTTGCTTCCTTTATGTAAAAGGCATAGCACTAAATTTAATACATATTGGGTGCAATAATGCCATTTATGAAACTGGAGCTGTAGTTTTTTTCCTGAAGGATGAACACTGCTAAATCTCAAAGCTTTATTTTTCAATGTCAGAAATAGGTCAGTCATCCTAATGTTTAGTATGGGGGAAATTTATTTATTGACAATGAAAAATAAATTAGGGATTAATATTCATATATTTATAAAATATCATGACTGGAATACATCACTGGACTTGCATAAGAAGCAGTGATGCTTTCCGTTACAAAATATACACTATGAAGTCATTCATGGAGTTGTACAATCAACTAGTAAAAGAGCAACTAATAGGAGTAACTATTAAAACAATAAAATGCAGAAGTGTTTTGTACAGGCAAAGGTTATGATATCCAAGAAAAGAAGAATAAATATACTTGTGCTTTATCTATGTAAAAAAACATAAACATGATGGCAAATTTTTCTCCATGGAACTTTCGTCGTTTGCAATAGCTGTTAAGTACAGACAGAAAGATGGTGAGTGGGGTGGAGAGGAGATATTTCGGGATCTTCATACAAATAGCTTGAATCAATACTGGAGACAGTTTGGAAATACTTGACATGAATCATAATTGTGTATTTTACTCTGTGAATAACAAGGGATAAATTAACATGTTTAACCTGCTCATTTGAAACCAAGAGCACTTAGCCGAACTAAACACCAGTCACCTTTTCTCTGACCATTTCTCAAATGGGAAAATCATTTCCCGCTCCCAATAAAAGGAAGAGACAAGAGAAAGACTGTTTTTCTTTACAGCAAGGTTTTATCCAGAGCATGATGTGTTTGATTCATAACATTTCAAAACCGTAAAAAGTTTACATGCTTTTGTGCTGCCTCTTCCAAATTCCATAGGGAAAAAAAAGGTATTTACAAGGTTATTTTCAAGTTCCTACATCCAAGTGCATGATATTGCATTGTTGTGAGCCATACATACTTTCATGGCATTGCCAAATGCCAGATCCTAGGAAAAACTTTTTTTGTTTCTGTTTCTGCAGAGCATGTTATCCACATAAAATCTTTCTCAAATAAACTTTTTGGTCCCACCTGCATGTTCATGTAGCATATCACCGAATCTGACAAGTGTCTGTGCTCATAATTATTTGAAGTATGAATACAGATCTTTCCTTATTTCTTGTAAAATCTAAAATGTCTGAAAAGCTATTAAATAAATCAAAGTAAAGATAGTTATAGTTTTAAAATTATTTTTGTATAGACATCCTTGTCAAAATGTACATTTGACTGTTAATCATATCCTAGAATAAGTATTAGACTTAAATCCATCGATCAATGTCTTTCCTGTTTAATTTTGTCACATCAACACTACTTTGGTAATTTATAATGTTCCCAGTAATTTTATTTTTACACAACATTTTTCTGGTTTCCATTAGTCTCTGCTCTTGTAGAACATGCAGTAGAGCTGTAAACTAATTTACACACAGAAATAAATATGCCTGTAATTATGTTTGAGGAAGAAAATCACTGCCATATCTGCTTCTGCTTCCATATTAGTTGCAAAGAGAAAATATAACAGAAAATATGGGGGTCTGTAGCATCAATGACACATAATTTAGATAGCTATTTCCTGTGGGGAAGGAGTAACTTGGAGTGTGGGCCCAGCAGCCCGGTTAGTGCCAGAGCAATCGCACTTTTGTGGTATGCCATTTTTGTCCTTGCTTTTCTGCTACATTATTTCACTCTAAACTTGCCAGATAAAGGCTTTAAATTATTTATAACAACCTATCAAATTGGGAAACACTTCAACTTGTCCTAGTTTTAAAGTTTGCACGTGCTCCTTTTCTTGTGAGATATTGAGAATTTCTTGTTTTCCTTTAAGTCCTGTAAACAATAAGCTGATTTATTAGGGATACAGAGTACAAGTATCCCTCATGAACGTCAGCTGGGTCTGGGGTGCTCAGTAGTTATAATTATCCTAGAGAATTGGCCAGTTTCCTAATAAATATTCTTGTTACATCACTTTGTCTTGCTCTTTTGTTTGTTCGTATGGTGATTTTCCTCAGTTTCTGTAAGTTATTTCCACCGCAACTTAAATTGCTCTTTAGAAACTATTGTACTGTTTTATGTTAGTCTTTCTCATGCCAGATGAAAACACTGGTTAGACTATATTTTGCCAAACTAGAGGTTTTTAATGAGATACACCTATCCAGAAAGCCTCCTTTTCGCATACTTGGGGGCAAACGAACGTCAAATTTTGATGGAAATTGTGGCTACTAACACCAGACATAATGATAGACTTGAAAGATGTAAGAATATGGGAAGGTTCTCCCCCACCTTCTTTCTTTATGTATCTGAACTATTCAATTTTTAACTTTTTTCAGAACTCAGGTCTTGGGTATGCCTCGTTCACTGCTAGCGGATGATCAGCATTTCATTAACAGTTTTGAATGGCCTGCTTTGTGCCTTACTGTCATATGGTTTTATAAATTGCTGTGCACTTGGTTGGAGTTATATGGAAGAAATCATACATGCAAAGAAGAGAGCAGATGACTCGAGTAACTCTTTGGTCAATGTAAATAAAAGTATCTGGACTGAATAAGGATAGCTTTGCTTTGCTGTGGTTGGGCAAATCTCAGCCTCATAAAAAGTCATTTCTACTTTGCCTTTTCAGAATATTGTACTTCAGCTCTTGAATCATCTACAAAGGTAGTGAAACTGGATAGCGAGGTTCATGGAGGATGTACCAATGTTAGGGGGACAAATCTCTTTTTGTTCTAAAAATGTTTTTCTTGAAAAAAAAAAAATATCATGTGTCTAGCCCTATTATGCCTTTCATATGAAAGTAGCAATCTCACACTATTATCCAGAAAAGGTTTTATTTAGTTTGTACTATAAGCAAACAATAGTGTTTTTGTCCTACCTTGCCTAAAGTTTTTGACTTTCTCCTTCTGTAAGATTTAGATATTCTGATATAACCTGGCTTTAGTAAGTTTGAAAGTATTTTAGTCAGCTTTGAGGAAGCAGCCATAGTATTCTGGGAAGATTTTCCAAAATACTTTAGCTTAGGTCCCATTCCAATAATCGTGAAAAGTAATAGTATCTCTGTACAGTTACTGTTTGGTTTGCGAATTTAATTTTACCAGTGATCTAATTCATATGTTATGAGATGGTATTTTATTTTGAATACACAGTTTTCTAGATGACTGTGAGCAGGGTCACAGTCAACACAGTCTTTTGAGTCCTGTAGGAAGTCTCAAAATTTTTCAATCTCTATGTTCATCACGATTTGCATATATTTATGTATACAACCATCTCAAAGATGGTCAGGAAATTCCATCAGATCCTTAAATGGGTTCCAAATGCAAGGAAGTCACAACTTTCGAAGTGGCAGTGACAATGCAAATCACTTGAGGTTTCATGCCCTTCTGAAAATTTCTGTGGAAGTTCTGATTCTGTATCTTGCTTTAGTTCCGGGTGGAAACTGTTCTTTGGTCACCTGGAGAAATATTTCTGTACTCTTGGCCAGGAATGCTGGAGAATGTCCTTCACAATCTACCACTTCATTAAATTCCTTTTGGCAGAAAATGTGTTCCCTGTAAACATGATAATGCTGAGGCTCAGTTTTAGGATGTTGTTGTCTTATCTATATTGTCTCTTCCATAACAGCATACACAAGAGCTCAGTAAGAGATGAATAGCAGAGCAGCCTTCAGAGAGGCCATACAGTTCCTGAGTATCAAGTCACACGCTGACATAGAATTCAAATTAAACATGTGTAGGTTTTGTTTATCCCACCTTTAAAACTTTAGATGTGAAGACAAGTTGCTTTCAGAGTTGTTGCTTTGTGATCTTGGTGTATTGTGTTTCAGTATTTGATAAGAATAATGCCTGCAAATTTTCTAGCATCAATAGGAAAATAATGCTCTGCACAGAGTGATGTTCCTTCCTGTTCCTTTCATTTTTCAGCTAGTTGCTTCATATTTTTATTAACCTCTGAATGTTAGGCTTGAGGGAAGGAGAACAATCATTCTTCTTACCAATATCTGGATCAATGGTTCACATGTTTCAGAAACAGCACTGCGATTTGACAACGTCTGCCATTTCCACCATATGTTCAGCATCCCATATGTAATAAGGGTTTTCTTCTTTTACAATTTTTTTCTCCATAAAAGTAGGATATTTTTTCCTAACTTTTCCTGATATTCTGTATCTTAGCAGTGGAAGCAGATTACCTTTCTACAGTGTTTAATTCTGCTTTAATATGGTTAAAGTATAAAGAGGCAGTTTGGAGGGACATTATCAAAATGCCTCATTTTCTGCCTTAGTTACCCGAGTGTTTCAAAGTGAATACGGCTTTGCTGTTGCAGACAGATTGTATTTTTACTCATTCTAAGAACCTCTACTTAGTATTTCACTTCCCTGGAAACTAATTCTACTATTTTTCTGATAATATAGTTCCTCATTTAACATATTACTTGGGAGGAAAAAAGCTGGTGATGGTCATGGAATTTGACGAGGTATTACTAAGACAGTGGTAAGTCCTGCCAAAAATCTGGTGTGTTCTTTCTGCCTTCCATGTCTATGGTGATTTATTTGCACAAGGGAGAAACTCTGGATGGTCTTAAAATTATTGTCATGCCACATTAAATAATCAAAGTTGTAATCCATATATCTCACTCAGGTTGCTGTTGTTCTTCCCATATGTAGTATTGTCATTTAGGATTCCACTTATGGACTATTTATATGGTGAAGAAGAAAATAATTTTGGTATAGCTGATAGGTCTGGGGGCATAAGTCCGCTACTTATCCATCTTAGGTTCTCTGAATTACCAACTGGTAGCATTCTCTTTGACTGAATGGAAAACTCAAGCTTCTAACTCATGGTTTTCTGAACTGTGCCCAAATGTTCTGACAGAGATGGTGCGAATACCCTCTCTGGGCAGATAATACAAATTCCATATGTTAAAGTGTCTTCAAGATTCTACAGGTTTCTTGTCTGCTTTCCACTCACTCTTGTTTGTACAACACTATTTTAAAATTACAGACCTGATCATCTGTAACCTTCCTTCAGTTCTTGTCTGGAGCCATACTGAAAATATTCTGTGTGTGTTTTTAATCCATTTTTGCATCTGAACAAAACCAAGACTTCTCAAAGTTTGTTAAAAGAAATAAAAAAACAGAAAGGGGAAAATGCATGTATGTACCCATCCATCCATGCTGAGAGCCACTGGCTACACCCTCATCAAGTCTTGTATACCACCAGCCTCAGACTCTTGCTCTGTCTAATTGTGGATAGGGAGTCAAGCATCCAGCCTCACATCTCAGGTGAGTGCTCTGATCGTAGCGCCATTGCTTACATGGGGCCATACTTGTCTTTCTACTTGCAAACAGAAATTCCATCCTAGAAAAGAAATATCCTTGGAAAATCTCGAAACTGTGCTAATCATAGTCTCTCTGTATTGAAAGTGATGAGGGTGAGGAAAGACCCTGTATTGCTACACCTTTCTTCTCTCTGCAAAGGATTTTCTGTGGTAGCAGATAGTCCACAGCTTCAGCAAAGGCAGTAGATGTTGGCTTTCTTCCCAAAGCACTGGGTGCTTTCCCATGGAAAATTACTATAGCTCAAATTTCGATGTATTCTCTGCATTCTATGCATTTTCTTCTACCTCTACTCCTACGGACCACATACTTTGCATTTTTACTATTACTGAAATCTGCATATTTTTTAGACCGGTCTTTATTTTACTTCTTAAGAAATGATGACATGTTCTTCCAAACCCAATTTATCTGATCACCTCGTATTACACATAACTGTTACGAAAAATAACTTGTAATTAAAGTTAAAAAACAACCACACAACCCCCCCCCCCGATTTTTACTGTATGTTTCTTCAAATAATTTCAAGATAACACATTTTACCTCATGCTCTGCCTGACCACATGTGAAAAATTTAATAGCATGGTCCTACAAAAACAGACAAGATACATTTTCTATTGATACCAGAGGAATACTTACCATTGATTCTGTATTTTTTGTTACCTTCTGGCCTCCAGTGGAACTACTTACTTGAGCGGAGTATGGACAATGTTCATTAATTCATATGGCAGTGTGCTTTAGAGATTGTAATTTATAGACTGATTTATGTGTTTTCCTCTCAGTTTTATTCATGATTGTTTTGTGTGTTGGTTTGTTTCTTGTTAAACTCTCTCTGTCTGCCCCTCAGCCTGTCATTAATCCACAGGAGTTTTGAGATTTCTGTTTGTTTTCTCAGATTCTTAGGAAAACAATAAAGAACTTATTTAACCAAAGACCCTTACTGTGCTACCAACATTGTGTACAACTGTTGTTTGCAAGTTCTGATTTAATTTTAAAACCAATGCGGAACATCTTGCAAATTAAATTCAGCCTCTACTTTCTCTCAGCTATAGACAATGTTCACAGAAAATTTCTGTGGCCAATGTGAAAAAATTATGCTTAATAAATAAAAAAAAAAAGTCCAGATTTGGTGAAGAGACTCACACAAATTGTAGAGGCCTTCAGGGACCTTAATTTTCAATACTAGGGGCCACAACTTTAACAAGTTTGCACATTTTCCTCTCACCCTACACTTCTTCCCTTTTACTTTTCTAATACATTTTCTCATGTAAAAGTTTGTGCAATTAAACTCAGCTGGCAACATTTTTCAAAACTATCCCAAATGATAGTGCAAGAGTATTAGCAGGAGAGGTGACTTCATCAATTAAAAGCATCTTTCTTAAAATGATATCGCCTGTTCAAAGTTGTTTAATTTTTGTAGAAGTTCCCCAACTGTCTCATCTGATCTTGACTGTCAAGGCACAGTACAAGGTAGGGTGTTACAGATGCATCTGTAATACATCTAATTTACAAAAATTGCAAGAAAGTCTCATAAGAAGTTCTGTTAATTCCTGGATAACTCACTGAAAAGCTTTGTAGGGAAGTGTGTGTCACCCATTACATACTGTTATGACAATGATTTTCCAGGATGAAGATGAAAATGAAAATTTAATGAAAAGTTGCAGAGGTTCAGTAGAACCTTTTCTGATTGAGACACACATGGTCAGTGTTTTGCTAGTAACACAGCATTTAAATGTCCCTCAGTTTAAAGAGAAAGACAAATATTCGTGTTATTTTTCAGATAATTTCAAGTTTTATTTCTATTATTTTATGCCTTATTTTATGTTCTACAATTAGAAGACTAGCCATTATAAATTTTGGGGGTTTGGGGTGCTCTGTATAGACTGAGGGTTTAAACTTCTTTAAAAACAATAAAATCATGGATGCGCAATACAGGTTATTATATGGTATTTCATCAATAGTTAGTAAATACTTCCATGTTATAATATAAATCACAATTTTATTTTTAATAAAAGACCACCATAAAATCCATTCTGTTGAGCACACTCTAATTAAAAAAATAAAAGGAGATGAATAGAAGGTGTTTGTGAATCAGTTCTTTCAGAAAACCAGTATGGGAATGTAATGTCTCATTTATGAAAAGTGCCTGTGTAAACTGAGGAATCTTTGTGTGTTTTAGAGAGTCCCTTCCCCAAATATTGCATATACTACTCTCACACATAAAGCATTTAAAGATTATTAGGCAAAAAGTATAAGTAAATTATTATTGAAAGTATAGAAATAAATTAATTATTATGCTTTCTGGTTAATTATATTGTCCTTCTATACTCCAGCATTTTAATAAGAGTGAGAAAAGTCTGAGTATGTATAATTAAATGAATGCATCTATTAATTGTAAATTTTATGCATTATTTTATCTGAATGGTTTAGCACTATTTAAACAATGAGTGTGTAACACAAAATTTGGCAGAATGTGACACAACTTCTAACTTGTTTCATCAAGAGAAGAGGCAGCAAAACAGCTGTGCCATGGTGCTGGAGTAGAGAAGCCACTCAACAGTGGTTACTTCCACGTAAAATTGTAGAGAAACCTTTTGCTAAGGATAATTACCATCAGGCTTTCACATTTAATGGTTTTAGACCAGCCATACTACTGACCTTGGAGACATATGATGGAGAAATACTTAAGTGCACTATGACTTTTGAATATACAGTAAAACCCTGACTGACGAGTAATTGTTCAATAAGAGTATTCTTCATTCTTTTGTTTCCTGAGGTTGCAGGGTAGTAAGGAAAATGTATGAACTGCCAGGAAAACCTTTCAGAGATTAAGGTTTTTTGTAATCTGGGTGATGGCAATGTATTTGCTTATGCTACCTCCTGTATTTAAGGCGAAGACTTCATACTGTTGCTCAGGAAAAAGTTTCACATTTTCATGTCTTTACAAGACTTCTGTTCCATGGGCAATTGTGAAGTCTTCAACTTTCTTGGGCTAGAATTCAAATAAATGTTGTTGAGGAAATCACTAGTTGCAGTAAAGTCTGTGTTAATGTGGGAGGGCACTTCAAAGACGATTCTGTGATCTTCTCTGTGCCAAGTGCCACGAGTGCTATAAAGCTAATGGTCTGAACACCTTTACTTTATAAACTCAGATTTTAAATACACCCCCCACACCCCCCGAAATCTCTTACCTCAGACTTCTTGCTTTTACATAGAAACACGTTATAATGACTGTAAAACACAGGAAAAAAACAGGTCTGAGTACATTTCCTTACAATAACACGCAGGACATAAGGCATGTTAAATCCACAAGATTACATAAAGACTGCTTTTCCTCCCCTGCTCCACTATATGCTACAACCTTTTCTCAGACGCTAATATTCAATGCAAATCAAAATCTTCAGCCACCAGAACAGTGATGCAGTGGCGAAACCAAGATCACCTTCTAAGCCTAGGCAGATTTTGTCGGGTGAAATATGCACTAGATGACCATTTGGTTTCTTATACCAATGAAGAAAACCTAACAGTGTCTGAGAATAATGACATTTCTCTCCTTGCTCCAAATTTGGTGATCAGTAAAATACAAGGAAAAATGCAAGAAGTAATCTCTAAAAATAGCAGAATGTTTTTAAACTAGAATACTGAGGGGTTTCTAAGCATTGTCATATGAAAGCAATAAACGCACAGAGTATAAAGAATTATCACAGCTTGCAATTATCAGTATAAGACAGCTCAATTCCTTTCTTTTCATTCCATAACCGAGTTTATCTTCATTCATGCAGGAGCCACAAAACAAGACTGGCAGAATTCAAAGGCAAATGTAAGAGTTTTAGGTTTCATAATTTATGTCATTTTATACTTTTATCAGTTTCCTTATCTCTTATTAGGTAAACAAATTTTTCACATACAATAAACAGGAATTCATAAAATTTCTCATATGGAAGGGCAGGAAATACAGTGGAGATCTTTTGTTATCTGAAAAATTACAAATTTTGCTTTTTATATTTTATTAAACTGATATTTACAATGAAAATATTGGATGGACAAGCAGTAACGGATTAGCTGTTTCAGAACAAAAGTTTCAGTAATAGTTGCTTCTTTTTTTATAGGACATTAACAGCATTTATGCTCTTTGATCTCTGATTTCAGTTGTTGAGACTGAACACTTTGCAAAACAAACAAAAAAATAGAAATTCAAAGAGGTAGCCATATTCTAAGGCTGTTTAAAATACTTTAGACTTAATGTTTTGTCAGTTGATTGTAGGTACTTTTTTTTACTTGCATTCTTTCTTTGTTTCAAATAACTAGTATCTATAACTGTAGTGAATATTTTTACTGTGAAGTTCTCTATTGCTGAATGGACATCCTTCTTGAAGCACATTTCACTCAAGAAAATTCCGTAGATTTTGAGTGAGTTAGCCCTCTGAGGCAGTAGTGTCAATATGGAAACCTATATGCCGAGGAATTAATAAAAATCAACAAACAAATCATAATAAAACAGGGAAACATGATAATGGTTTGAACATTTTGGAGATTTAGGAAGTTAAAAATTAATGCTATAGAAGTAGTGGTGTCTCCTTTTAATTAGATTGCAGTTATAAAAATAATCTAACTTCCTCTAGAGGTGTGCACACTGCATAGCTTCCTTTTATTTTATAACAGACGAGAACAATCTTTTTAATGACCTGCTGTTAAACTCTAGGTGTGCTCTGCTCATCGTTCATTCCAATGGTAAAATTAATTGAATATCTGTGAATATGACTGCGATGTAAATATGATGGTCAGTGATAGTGAACACTTGTATCTAAATAATACTAGCTAAAAATTCTACAAATCTCTGCCATAGCACATGTTACACTTATACCCAACATGCCGATATTGTGAATGATGGATTGCACTCTGATTTTAGTTCTTGCCCAAGCAATGAATGTTTTTGCCTTCACAGGAAAATTTGGCTGACTTTAAGTGCCATTTTCAACAGCTAGGTTAACTAATGATGGGCTGGCAGCCCAGTACAGTTGGAGTCCTGTTGTTTTAGATATTATTTCAGCTTGCCATTTTTAAAGGTATAGCCTACCCATAGACATATATCCTGCTCCTTGGCCAAGCATTGTCATATACGTGGGATACTGCCCACATTGTCTAAGATGATGTGTAGGGCACATTACTGCCATGTAGGGTATTCTCAGCTGTGGAGGAATCTTCGCCCTGGCAGAGAACAGGACACGTCTGCCGGCCAAAGAGAGTGGCGCTGCGTCTGGTGGCTCTTGCCAAAAATGGGGTTTTCAACATATTACTAGATTCCCAAATGATGATTTGTTGTGGCTTTTGAGTGGCCATCAGCAGGAGGCCTCCATGAGCCTTGTAGCACCTTCCAGTTGCCTGGTCTTAATCCCTTTGGCCTCACTTTCCTCTCTCTCTAAGGTACTGCTAGAAAACTAGTGAGTGGATATCAACCACTAGATGGAAATCTACCTCCTAGCTCTGTTTTCTGGCAGACCCTTTTGCTTTCCTCATGTCCTAGCCCTGATCAGAAGCTGGTTGTGAAAGTGTGGCATGCGGTCACCTTTGTTGTGGACACCAGGGCCCAAATCTCAATACTGTCTCAGTAAAGTTTAATTTATAACGTGTTGTCAGACTGTTACTGTTTGGACCACAAATGCATGGTTTTGCCTGGGTTAACTAATGAAGGGCTGGCAGCCCAGTACTGTCAGAGTCCTGTTGTCTTAGGTACTATTTCAGCTAGCTATTTTTAATGCTATAGCCTGCCCATAAACTCACCAAGAAGTTGAACACAAGGTATGATCATTTGTAATAATTTCTTTCATTAACATTTTGTTACTCGCCTGTGTTTTTTCAAAATTATACTTAAGCATTTTAAATTTCCTAGTAAAAAGACACTTCAAAGGGTAAGGTCTAAAAGATTAATTGTTTTCTCCATTTAGGGAGTTTTGTTCCTTCTATATTCCTATTGCTAGCTTTTTTCTCACTAGAACAGATGATAAATCTATAACACATCCCATAAGTGGTTTGGTATTCTGCAGATTTTTCGATGGATAGATAGGTTTGTAGTATCATTTATGATCTAAACTGCAGGTAACTAAAATGATAGCTGTTTGGCAAAAGAAAAGAATTAATTAGTGTAGTAAGACTCTCAGCTGATATAAAATTCTGCTGACTTCACTGGGAATATTCTGATCCTACTAACTAAAACTCCATTTTCAAATATTTAAATATCATTGTGGCATCATCACCTTTCTTACTGCACATTTACAAAAGAGTTTTAACTAATAGGCTGTAACAAATGGTGACAAAATTGGAACTGACTTCTTATACAGAACCAATTTATGCCTCCATGTAAATGGCTCTGGAAATTCTCCAAAGAAGCCAAAGTTTTATTTCTGAGTTCTTAATTCTTTCCCTAGCTGGTAAAGGAGTTCCTCAGGCATTCCAGCCTAAGACTCAGATTCTTCTATACATTGCAAAGTATTTGATTTCTAAATTGTAACTTGGAGGTTAGTCACTCACTGATCACAAGTTCCATAGTCCATACAAGTTAAAAGTAATAAAACTGAAAGCCAAGTCGAAATGTCCTTCAGCTCATCACCTTGACAACACCTTAGGCTCTCATATTTCTTCTATTACAAGCTTGTCTAATAGCTCTGATTTAGTTGTTGTTCTTAAAAATTCAGAGTCTGTTTCTGCACTAAGCACATGATCCTGGTTATAATCAAGTCTCCTGAGGAGCAGAAGAGATGAATAAGCATGGAAAGAAAGCAGAGAAGAGGTGGTACAGAGCAAATTAGGGATACAGAAATCCCATTTGAGGCAGAAACAAGAGTGGTGAGAAATGAGGGAGAACACAGACCCTGGTGATCACTGGGCCAGTGATCCAAAGGAGCTGATTCTACTTTATGGAGAGGTCTATGCAACCTGAGCACATGATGCATGCAGAAAGCTGCAGATGTTTTGAAAGTAAAGGAAAGAGTCCCTTCTCCGAAATGTCACGTAGCATTTCCACAAAAATTGAAGGCTGGTCCATAATCAGCACAGTACTCACCTCTGAAAAACAGTAAGTTCAGAAATATCCTTTTTATATGTTAATCCACCTTGAAGAAGGTTCCTATTCTATACTGGTAGCTGTCGTAAAAATCAACAATGACTTTTTCAAACAATCTTTCCAATTAGCTAGAAAAGGGCAACTGAACTGTTAGCTGAACTTCACTGAACAGATTTTGCTGTAGCAACATGAACTTTGCATTTTGTGTGCCCTTACTGTATGCTTGTTCAATATTAAAAAAAAAAAAAATTGAAATAAAATGACATTTACTATTAAGGAATTGCAAATGCAGTGCCATGTATTCCAGTATATAATGGTAATAGTAGAACAGTTAGTTAATCTTCCAAAAACTTAAGCCAAAATTTGACCTACTCTAAAAGTCAAAGTTTAATTTTTGTTTGAAGCCTTGTCAAAAGAAATAGACAACAGCTACATGTAGAAAGAAAAAAAATCTTAGTAGATTTAGATGCCATTAGCCTTTATCTGCTTTTGAGAAGCCAGCATAGTTTCTCAATAGAATGGCTGTACTTTATTTGCTGAGGTTAATACAATCTATCCCCTTTTCTTTGGATTTTAATAGGCCCAATAGTTCTTAGAAAATTCTCATGTTTCCACCAAACACTGCACGAAGTTGTACATACAATTGCTGTTTCTCTTCAAAACTTGACAAAAGTGGGTTTTTTGTTTTTTTAACTCTTACAGACCTGGTGCCTCTATCACAATATTTGGTTGGTATGTTTACTCTATATTTAATAGACTCTGTATGTCCAAGAGATTAACATGCAGAAAACATGCAGTGCAGTACGCATCTAACCAAATTAGTACGTTCCTGAGAATGACCAATATGTCTTAATTCCTTTAGAAGTCTTCTGCAGAGGGTATTAACCAATGCAAATTTTTTTCAGAACAGTGAGCCATGTGGATAAATATGTCCTAAAATTTAGGAGGATATTCTTTTTAAATTTAAATCAGTAGAAGGTTTATTGGTCTTTGTCATTTAAAAGCCTTTATTTAAAATGGTTTTAAATTGGAAGCATTCTTGAATCAGAATGTATTTCTATCAGATGTAATCTACCTGTACCTTATCAAATATTTTTGTGTTAGAATGTTTTTTGTAATGTTAGAATAACAGGTGTGATTATTCATTGATTTCTTACAATCTGCTTCATTAGAAAGGAGGTATAAAGATATATCATTCAACTCACTTGCATGGGAATAAATAACAACACAATGTGGAACATGGGTGGTGGATTATGTTCCGTGTTAAAATAGTTTAATATGCATCATAAAATGCATTCCATTGGAATAGTTAGCACTATGTGCGCTTGTACAGTGCTGAATGAGATTTAAACTGGTCTTGGCACAGCATATAGAAAAGAAAGTACTTCAGTGGCTTCTAGTGAGAATAAGAAAACTATGAGAACGTTACAATGTCTTAAGGAAAGAGCACGAAACATTGATTGGAAGTGAGATTGAATTAAGAAGAGAGTTTGCATTTCACTCCTACATAGTCTGCTAATCATTTTGACATGGTCAGTTTCTGATTTTTCCTCTGCAGTTCTATCTAAAAACCTATGCTTTCTTTCTTTTTTCTTAATACTTTTATTCTTTTTTTTACATTTTGTTGGTTACTAACTTTTTAAAACAGCCCTTTTCCCTCTTTTTTAAAATGTCTTCTTCCTCCTCTTCTTCAAAATTTCTTTTTTTTTTTCCTATGAAGAAAATTAAAATGTATTTTTAAGGAATGGTCATTTGCTTTTTCTTTAGTCAAAGATTTCAGAATGTGCTACTCGTCTCTATATGCTATTTATTTTTTTAATTAAATTAGTCGCTTACCTCAAATTATTTCTCGTGAAATTGCATGCCTAGCTGTTCAAGGTATGTCTACACTGAGGTATAAATAAGAAAGCACTCTGAGGAAGGTACTTACTCCACGTGACATAAAATACTGCTAGTAGTGGATGAAAATGAGAAAGGTTAGCATGAATATTCATTGTAGTCATGCAGGCTGTGAGGCTCCAGAATTTTATAGCCTTTTATTTAAGTGGCAGGTGTAAATACATATGCAAGGCCTGTTTCTTTGGATATAGAGAGAAATTATGTCTGCAGTCCATGCTGCTGAACATTTTTTACATCTCTAGCAAACATTATTTTGCACGTTTGCTCACTAACTGTCCCACTACAGACATGTAATGAAGTTAAGCTGAAGTGGGGAGAATTGTGTTTTGATGAAAGTTATGTGTCAGATTTACATTATTTAGTCTACTGAATCTTTTTTTTCCCAGGACTAACTCAATAAATAAAGATGACTGTGGGCAAAACATGCGTTTAAATTGTCTTGGTATGAGTGGAGAAGGATGACTAATTATTCAAAGGCTGTCTCTCTGTATATATGCAGGGGGATAATATACGTAAGAGCTTATTGTTAATGGAATTTGAGACAAAGAGTGGATGATGAAAAAGAAACTATTATCCTGCTACAAGAAATAACACTGAAGAAATTAAGGGATGGGAAAGTTGTTCTGTTGGAAGTCTTACAAGTTTTTCAGGACAAGGTAATTCAAAGGATTCCTAAAAATTGAGTTAATGACTGGTGTGCATTTGTGACCTTTAGTTTGTGTTTCTTATCAGGTAACTCCAAACATCTTAAGAAACATCTATTATATATGGCTCAAGGAAAGATGTCTCTAAGAAAGTATCCAAGGCTCCTTGGAATTGCTGAAAGCTTCATAACAAGGCATAGATGAAGTAAAACAAGGAATTATATGACAAAGCATTTTAGCAGGCGTCTTCCGTACAGTAAAAGGTGGAGAGTCAAGCATAAATAGAAAAGCTGTGAAGAGGTGAGAGATACAGCATAGCTTTTAGATCTGTGAAAGTATTTTCTCCTTGCAATATTTAACCAATTTTTTTTGTTTGCCGTCGCTTCCCCTTCTTTTTGATTAATGTGAATGATTTCTTTTCCCCAGGCTGAAGATGACGAGCTCTCTGATTTTAAAATTTAATTCTACAATGGTTTTATCATTTTTCTATTTATCTCATTTTTCTCTGAGAACCAGTATATTGCTGTGTAACCACTTCCCAACTAGTGCTGAACAGAATGAAATTACTCTGCTGATTGTTTCAGGTATGTGACACCTACCAGTGCAGGTCTGGAACTGTTGAAACATTAGCGCTGATTAATCTATTACTAACGTGAACTGTTGTTAAAGGAGCAAGTAATGTGAGTGAAGCAAAATCCACCTCAGAGTTAGTCTCCATACCAGAGGGTGAATATGGGTTGGCATAATTCATAGTCAGTCTCTGAATTGGTAACAGTAACCAGGAATAAACATCAACGTAAATTTGCTGTGAAAGATAACAAATAACAGTAATGTAGTGTCAAGCAACTTTTATTTATTTATTTACTTATTTTCAGAAGGATCAGCTCCTGGGATTAATTTTGTGTCTCTTCAGAAATCTTAGTGTTATTAATAGGACTGCTCATATTTAATGTGTAAAACCCAATAGATTCACATTCTGTGTGTTGCAGAGAACACAAATGGGTCTCACAGAAGAATAACTGAAGTTTCCAGCAGCACTATAGTCTATAATGTTTTATCACTACTTAGACTATTGTTTGTGAAATCCCATTCTACTACAGCTTGACTTAAGGTAGGAATTTAATACAATATAAAAGCTTTATGCTACACTTCTGAAAAGACAGAATGTTACTAAGGTTGAAACATGGACTCTCAGCATTTACAAAATCTCATAAAATTTTGATCTATTTAACTTTGTAAAATGGAAAGAAAAAAATTACCGCTGTCTGTAAAAAAGACACACTTTTCTGTGAATAAATCTTCACTGTTCAGTTGATATTTAATGGTTCTAGAAGCATATTTAGTCGAACACAGATGTCCTTCGAATGGCTACATGGTATTGAAATGTCATGAGGTCAAACGATCTGATATATACAGTCATGTTCAGATTATCAGCAACTATTTATTTGAACATTTCTTCTGCCAACATAAATAAGGCAATTTCATTAGACTACGCCTGTGGTGAAATCTCCAGTACTTCCTGGTCAGGGACGCTACAGTGATGATATATCAATGCCTAAATAACTCATAAAGACTTGCTAGTGCTGATCATCAGACATATGATGAAATTAACCAATTCTGACAACTAGTATCCTCTGTTTTGACTTCAAATAAAAACAGAGTATGAAATGTTTGTTATAAATACTTCTTTTAAAGTTAAGTATGCCTTACCTGTAACAGGTTTGGTATTTCTTTTGCTTTTCATTAAGTGTTTAACATATTAAAGGTTAAAAGTGTTGTAACATTTTAAGTGTTATAAGCTTTCTTTTTTAAACATGGATAGAAAAAGGTAGATTAGATTCTAAGAATGTAAGTGAAATCTAGTATATCGTGTATAACAGCTTGCTTTATATGATGTTTTGGGACAGATTATTTCATGTTTAATATTTGAGTAAAGGCTGAGAAAACACACAAACAGTAACCAAAGACACACTCACAGAAAACAAAAATTTATCAGATGCTTTTCTGTCAATGCCACTTTTGTCTCATGTTTTGTTTACATTGGTAGTTATAGGTGCCACTGCAGAAGGAGGTTTTCAGAATGGTGCCAAATCAGGTGTTTAAAAAAATATTTTCAAAAATGTGATTTTGACCAATTTTTTACTAATTTAACCAAATATTGTGTGATACTTGGCTGTCTCTTTTCCCTTTTTGGTCTAAATCACCATCACCTACTACTTTGGAAGATTATAATAAAACATTTTTTCAACATTTCAGAAATAACAATAAATCTGGGTGCACATTAAGTATTATTTTGGGGAAATCAATTAAATAAAGAGTACACAGAGGCTGTGATCTTCATTGAAATATTTCTATATTCTTTGAACAACAAAGAATACTTGTTCCTTTCTGTCATTTCCAAAGAGAATAACTCAGTCATGTGAAATAACTACACGCACTACTTCATTTCCAGAAGAACAGATTCTACCATAGGCTGAAATAAAATGGGGAATTATCTGTGGAAATATGTATTTCTTATTGTCTCCACTGAAATCCAGTGAAGGCAAATATAAGTTTGGAAAAATCATTAAATTTTCAGTGAACACAGGGATTCATGGCTGTTACCTTCCCAGTTCCATGTCTCTTTGCAAATCAAATATTACATTAACTTCCTCTGAGTATGTAAATACATTTCTTTGTGTCCCTGCAAATCACCTAAAATAAGTGAGCAGATATCTATTGCTGGATATTCTCATTATTTCTATTACATTTCTCTCACTGGACTGTGGTGGAAAAGGGTTTCTACCACTTATTATCTTCATATTGACATGTATTTTGCTTTATTGGTGATAATTTTGAGGGCTTTTGTAAATATTAAGTAGAATCTGGGACCTGAACGTAGAAGGAGAAGCAAATCCAGAAATCAGCAAGGGCACAAATGTGACAGATAGTTGAGCCTGCTACTGATAGTAGCAGATGCCCCTGCACTGGATTCCATTATTTACTAGATTTCAAATGTTGACAAGATTATAAATTTTAGTAAAAGATTTGATATATTGTTCTTGGGATCTCCTTGCTGCCTTTCATATCCTTTTAAAGAGTACAGTGGTATTCCCAAAATCTTCACTCATGGACTTATTTCTAGAGTAGCCCTACAGAAATGTCTTCTAGGATTTTATAAAAATCTCGATTTAGAGATCTTTGTTGTTAAAGAATCCACATGGCTTCCTCTTGATGAAACTTAAGAGGAAACTAACTATGCTGAAAGTGACCGTCTATTAGATTAAACAGTGATGAGAGGAATACCAGAAGACTTCTGAGAAAAGGAGTCAGAAAGGGAAAGAACCTACAGCAAGCAGGGGGTAACATAGCAGCACTCATACTTGGCCTGATGCCAGATGTCTCCCCATAGCTACGCCTGCCCAGGTGAGACAGAGCATCCTCCCCACTGGACACCATGAGTTGTCAGCACCCAGCTTGTGGTGTGACAGAAGAGAGACAGCACACAGAGACTCACCTCAGGTGTGCGGCTGTGAATCCTGGGGAATTTATTACCACAACATAGATCAGCGGGGTATGGGGAGTCACAGGGCTACACATGAAGCTGAAGCACCTGCTTCTGCCAGGGTGTGCAGATATGGGGGACCACAGGACTACGGGGAGAGGGGGGAAGAAATTTTGTGGAAGAATTATAGAAGGGTGTTCATTAATATTTTGCAAGTGTCTGCAGTTCTGGTTTATCTGTTGGGTTGCTGATAGTAATTCTGAAGGTATAGTTCAGTGATTGCCAGTTAATTACATATTGTAAGTAAACCAATGAACCGCTTTGATCCTGTCTGACTTAAAACACTTAGGTAGTTTTTCCTTGTGACACAATAGCTAGTATTATTTCCTTTATTACTCCTCAAATACTTTCAGTGTAATGCTCCCTATAATTCCACATAATTTACAGAGGACTGCTGGTCTTTATTCTACCATTTTTCAAAAATCTAAAAGGATATATACATTTTCCAAGCGTAAATAGATGCTCTTGTATACAAAAAGTGCATCTCTACTGACCATATTGATGTTTTTCAAATCTCACAGAAATTTTTTTTTTTTCTGAAACCTTAAAATAAATTTAAGGATTCATCCTTGTGTGGCAGATATTTAAACTCTTATTTCATCCTTAGCTCTGCAGTTAGGACTTCATCCTGCAGTCAGCTCTCATACTCAGTGAGGAGCATATACAGTGAATGAAACTGGGCCTTGGCATAAAATGACAGAAAAATGCGGTTCCTACCTAAATTCCTACTACTAGTGTCCGAATGGAAATCAGTAAAACAGGGAGTAGTAGGTTTTCTGAAACCAGAGAACAAATTTTTATTTTATCCCATCAAAGCCAAAAAATACATGTCTTCCCTTATACCTTTTTCCCTCAAAATAAACACAAAATCCAAACATACAATCCAAACATACCAGATCATTCTTATTTAAGGCTCTAATTTAAACAAGAAGAAATTCAGTGGTAAGGTTTTTCACACACAAAGCCAACGTAGCATTTATGCTTCAAACTGGTATTGTCATATGTGAGCAGTTGTTTACCTTAACAGTACCACTTTGTTTACAAAAGAAATATGAACAAAAAATCATGTCCTAAGCAAAAGGAGGTGGCTGAAGGTTGAAGGCTGGTCACATCTGTATGACCAGCAGCCTTGTGCTTCCGTGGGGGAAGAAATTTGCAGAGGAGGAACATATAGTTTTGTTACTCTTTTTTCAGTCTTTCAGCTCTGATGGGTTTGGCCCTCTACCCAGCTGTGGATCTCTGCACCTGCAACAGTTCCTTTCAGCTGCAGTTTCCATATGGATTAATGGCAAGCTGTATAGTATAAGAAAAACAGCAGGATTAATCCCTCATTTTATAAACTGAATACATGTAGTATATTCTAAGAGAGATAAGAAAATCTCATAGCTTCATTTTTTTACTCTTGCTTTTTCTCCTAAGATGGGAGAAGACTGCAACAAAACACATTTGGAATGTTATGCTATTCCCATTTGCTAGTGTCTTTCACTGCCCTTTTAAAGACTGTTTGGGTTTTTGTGGGTTTTTTTCCTTTTTTATTTACTTTTTTGTCTTATGCTGATGAGAAGTTCCTAGCAGAGTCAGTAGAAAGACCAGATTAGAAAATATGAAGGCGGTCTATCATAATCATTTTTTCATATTTGGTGTATCCTCCTTGTGTTTGTAAATTATATTCTTCACTTCAGAAGAATTAAGAGTTTGTGAGATTAATTTCAGCATTGTCCTTCTGTGTTGCAAGGAATGCATTTTAGATTTTGCAAAGTGAAAAACAGCACAAATGTTTGGTGGTTGAGCACATGTTCTTTGTCTTGCTCTACACTGAAATAGTTCATGACTCTTCTTCCCTGCTTAAGTGTAGGGTAGGGGTGCAATCACTTGAAATATCTGTGATTGAACTCAGCATGTAAAGCTCCAAAGTACTGAAGAGGAAACTGATTTTTACCTTAAAATATATATCACAAAAATGCCACACATCACTTTCCGTAGCAGGCAAACATAAAATGCCTCTCTCTTGCACCATCACTAAAATGTTAGGGGTGCTTCTGAAATTCTGTCAAACAAGATGTAATATGGTGTGCTTCCTTAGGTGACTAGCTTTGAAAATGTTTATGACTGATTCTATATTGCATTAGAATGTGAGTACATCAAGGCCTACATACCCAGTGACACTATATCATAGGTTCTACAGTGTTGAGGAGCACTGATTTAAAAGCATGCCCTCCATAAACTCTAATTGTTTATTCATGGTACTGTTAACATAAATTTTTTTTTTCTCCGCTTTTCGTAATTCAAAGTGTAGAATTTATTTTGTCTACATATGGATGTTTACAAAATGGTGCAGTTAACTTACTCTTTAACCTCATATTTTGCTGAGGCTTTCTTCAAAGTTCCTCTTTAAAGAATCAAAATTATTTTGAAAGTCTTACAGATTTTATTCGTTATTAAATTTGGGTAGATGCAAAGGTCAAATTTGTTTTCCTGAAGGCTCAGTTTAATAATCTGCTGATGACTCAGAAACAGAGATCAGGTTCACACTAACTTGTCTGTTTAATTACATTTCATCTCTTGAACAAGGTAAGCAACTGTAAAGTTGTGAGGTTTGTTCTAATGCTGTATAAACAATTTTTGTTCATCCTGGAACTTACAATAATATAATGCTGATGTTTTTACAAATAGTCAAAGGAAAATGGGAGATCACTACCCAGTTCACCACAAGGATTAATGGACCATGTCACTGCTAAAATGTAATTTCTGGTGTAAGAATTCCCACCCTGCAGAGGAATCATTTAGAAAACAGCTTGTCAACCCCACATGCTCCACTGAGTGACCTGCTAGAATACTCATTAGGCATAGCAGTTTGCTTGAATATTTCTAGTAGGAACTATTTTTGCATGCAAACTCCTTATAGAAGATTTAAAAATGTATCATAAAGATATGAAAATGCTTTATTCTTACATGTTAAAAATCACTTCTGTCCTGGGTTTGGCCAGAACAGGGTTAATTTTCACCGGAATCCAGGAAGGGGCACAGCCGGGGGGTGGGGGCTGACCCCACCTGGCCAAACAGAGCCCGGTATTCCATACCATGTGACATCACG
>Ga0065711_1001549_pt1 | contig 42259 bp, 29 predicted proteins | sample Hoacrofraction12_FD_59098 | JGI IMG/M metagenome (GOLD analysis project Ga0065711, IMG submission 59098) | Hoatzin crop microbial communities from Cojedes, Venezuela - Epithelial fraction 12 v2 (version 2) | ecosystem: Host-associated > Birds > Digestive system > Esophagus > Crop | place...
CTTCTCTTCTCCAGGCTGAACAAGCCCAACTCTCTCAGCCTGTCCTCATAGGAGAGGTGCTCCAGCCCTCGGATCATTTTTGTAGCCCTCCTCTGGACCCGCTCCAACAGTTCCATGTCCTTCTTGTGCTCAGTGTTCCTTCTGTACATGGAATCGGGAATGTTCTTAAGAGATCAACAACATTTATGTTCCCTAAAGAAGCTGATTTTTCAGAATAAACTGATGGCACTGATTCCAAACTTCAATACAGAAAAATGCATGGACACCTGATAACAGTTTACTTCCTTAGTCAGAGGCAAACTTTTGCTCCTGGCAACACTTGTGCATCCAGCTTGCCGTCACCTATGGAATTTCATCACCATCAACTTGTCTGTGACCACTCATCGCCTCTCCAGGTACTGCAAAAAGGGAAGATGGTCATTGACAGGCAAAAAGCAGGTTTTGTACTTGCTCATGGGTAGCTAGGTTCTTCCATACTTTCAAAACCTGTCAGACTTCTCAGAAGATCTGCTTTGCAAGCCTGATTGTCCTAAGACTATATGAAGCACTGTTGTGCTGGGTGTTACCAACTGATACTGTCTTCTACTCTCTCCCAAGTGCTATTCACCCCCCCAATGCAGAAGTAAGCTTTGCTTTTGGAAAGACATACTGTGCTGCTAGCTTTAAAGTAAGCAAAATGATGTATGAGAGCAGCTTAAAAGACAGAAACCTGCACGAGCAGCAACAGAGTTTGCGGTTTGTCTGGGGCCCTGGTTGGAGTCAACTCTCTTGAACAACTAAGTCTCAACCACAAAACAAATGTGCACAAACCCACAAAGACACCTTCCCTAACACTGCAGTCCCCAGCAAAACCCCTGCCGATCTGCAAAAAAAAGATGTGCTCCTTTCCATCAAACTCTGCAGCAATGAACTTGCCCCTAATCCTCTAAGAATTAATCCTGCTATGAAACCAAACATATTAATCCTACTGTTATTAATCTATTTCAAAATGTAGATGAAAATCTAGATGAGCGTGGACATTAACTGCTTTACTTGCAGACCAATGGTGGTCACTGCTAAGCTGCAGCAACGTTCTGCTAAACTTGGGTCTAATGAAATGTAGTGTTCCCACAGGAACGGAGTTCCCCCTCCGGCCAAATCACTGAACACACTGAAAAATCCTAACCCTCGAATTCAGCAACAGAAAAAACAAAATTACAGCTGAACCACAGACCTAGAACAGAATTCCTCAACAGTAATGTTTTATTGCTATTTAAATCATCATTTCCAGACCCAGATAAAAGAGGTGGTGTTCTAGTGGGAACGGCAATTGAAAAGCTTCCCTGTAAACAGCCTGCATAACGTTGTCAATAATCTCCTACCTTCAATAGCATAAAGTGGCAAGGGACTGAACTGTATTGATGTGGTCAGGCAGCAAGACAATAGTTTCTCACTAATCATTTCCTGGAACGAACTCAGGTTACCCTAACACAGCAACTTTCCCTGTAATTATACTTACACAACATCAGTCGATAACATCTATTCCTATGGTAAATGAATCACAAATAAAAAAAGATGCTTTTTCAGTCCGTAGATCAGTAAGCCACTAAACCAACAGAGTGTAATACAACGATACCACGGTAACTTTGAGTTAGCCAACCTGAATATTACAAAGTGTTTCGCCTTACCTACACGCACCTCAGAACAAGCTCACGCATCTCATTTTTGCAGACGGCTTTGCTCAGCTCCATTCTCTTGTGGAGTGGGATGGTATCGTTCCCAGTCTACCTGGTTGTCAAGGAAGGCAGTTGAGCTGACATTACACTGCAGCTGGTGCTGGAGCTTTTGTGTGGACATGTCCACCGCAAGAATCCTTTTCCTCTGAAACTCCAAGCACAGGTGCCTTACTCAACTCCAATGGCAACAATCCATATGAATGAGAAGAAAACTTGTTTGCTCTCATTTGAAGAACGGTGATCTCATTTGCAGAACTGTAGCTAACAGTGAACATCACAACTTATTAATAAACAAATTTCTATGCTTCTGCAATGCGAGTTGTGTTTTCAGCACTACTTGGAAATGAAGAACAGCAAGACTCACATCATCTAGACACATGGTAAGTGTCCTTGTTGATCAAGCCCTATCCCATTTATATTCCAAGCAATATCACTGCAAGTCTAAGGAATGCCATGGCAACGTTTGCACAAGATTACTGAGCTCCGTTGTTCCAAGATTTCTACAGCCCCTCCAGCTTCTTTCAAGAAAAACAAAGCTGAATGTAAATTAATCTAACAACCGAGGGAAAGTGTGCTTGACATGTTCCTTGCTACCTTCAAGTAAGCAGAGTCAGAGATAACAAAATTAAAAGACCCTGAACAATGTCCGTGAAGACTAAATTTTAAGTTCTTATTGTCACTAAATCGTTCTTTTTCTTCCTGGAGTACTCCAACTGCACAAAGCTCTATCTGTGTGTAGAAAACCTCAGTTGTGGCAAGTTCACAAATCAGCTGGTGACACCGCACCCTCAAAACGCCAGCACCCCAGTCGCAAATGAACTCCTACATTTGTCACCTCTTTCCTGCTCAGCAGTGCTCTTTACCTCTCAGCTGAAATGTCCTAACAGGTGGCTGTGGACCTCGCGCGCACAAACAGCTATTTGCTTGCAAACAGTGAGGAGAGGAAAAAAATACAACTTTACAATGTGCTGAAATGAGGAATTGTACAAAAGCACAAGATGGCTCAGCAGTTCAGAGAATTTAATTGCATTCAACATCCTAAGTAAGGACAGTTACCTTGATACAAGGGTATTACACCGAACAATTAAATACTGTTCAGCAGTGATTCTCCTTTAAGAAAAATAAACAAACAAAAACCACACTTCCCTCAAAAATCAGCCTAATTAATTCGTATTAGAGTATTACGTTGAAGCAGAATGGGTGTGAACGCTAAATTTAGTAAAAGCACTAAGTACTTCCAAACCTGTGTGACATAACATATTTTTTGAGGAAAAGAAGGACAGTTCTCAAAAAAAATAATGTTCTAGGTGCATTTCGCTTTCTCTAGAATAGGAAAAATTTATCAGTAGAAAATACCTTCAGTGCATGCAAGCAATAAATTTTCAGTTTAGCAGCAAGGACATTACACAGAATTGTTATTTTATTCGAGACATCACTTGCTGTGATTTTGTTACACGCATCTCTAACGAAGGGGAACAGCCAATACATAGAACAAGTTGCAAGGAACAGATTTGCCACAGAAGCCTGTTCTCTCACTTCACAGTCTCCAACCGCCACATATTTTTCATGGGGAGCAGGTAACTCATTTCTGCTTGGCAAGACCTAAAAGAAAAGCTCTTCCGCCTCCTCCTTCAGGGAGCTGAAGGTTCTGCTGCTAGAAAACAGGTTTTTTGTTCACATGATCTACATGACCACCTTCTAGTTTGTATGGGGACAAAAGACTGCTTCCAGTGATGAATAAAGTCCCCCTAAAAGGACGAAACAGGTTCATGTCAGTTGTCATCAGTTTCCTGAGTTTTTTTATCAGGGGAGGTACAATTTCTTTAATTTTCCTTTTCTCGCCAACATACCTGAAAGCCCTTATTATTCTTCGCATCCCTTGCCAAATTCAGCTCCAGCTATGCCTTAGCTTTCTTGATCGCATCCCTACACATGTGGTCAGCATCCCTATATTGTCCCCAGGATACACATCCCTGGTTCTACTGCCTGGGCATTTCCTTCTTGCACTTCTGTTTGACCAGGAGGTCGCTACTCAGCCATGCCGGTCTCCTGCTTTCCTTGCCTGATTTCTCACACGGAGGAAATGAGTGCTCTTGTGCTCTAAAAAAAAAAAAGGTCCTTAAAGAGCTGCCAGCTCTGTTCTGCTCTTTTATCCCTGAGGGTAGATTCCCAGGGGGTCCCATGCACTAATTCCTTAAACAACTGAACATTTGCTTTGAAGTCAGAGGTCCTGACTCTACACTTCATCTGGCCCATACTCTTCAAGACTGTGAATTCCACCAGGGCATGACCACTATGGACCAGGCTGCCACCGACCTTGACCTCTAACGTGAACACTTCCCAGTCTTCTCCCAAAGGCCTTGTAAGCAGTGGTACAGCTGGAGCAGCTACAGAGACGGCAGCAGGGGCAACACTCTTTGTTCAGCAAAAAGCGAGGGGTGCAAATCTCTCTTCAGAGAAAGCAGAGTAAATCAAGAGCTGCTTTAGAAAGACATTCACGATACTGCCCATGTCAGCAGCCTCGTAAGTATTCACAACTCCTCAAAGGCTGAGGAGTTGCATCCACTTTAGGTTCTTTTTTTTTTTTTTCTGAAGTTGAATAAATCCTCAAGATAATCCTGTACTTCAGAACCCCACATGGACACCTGCAATGCTGACATGCAAATAATATAAAAATAAATATCAGAATCTTTACAGAACCACATAGGTTGTGCTTCCAAAGAGATGTTTTAATATGCCTGTTTATCTTCCCCTTTTTAGTTTGCTTTCCAAGAGCCATGAAACACTGAGTGGCTACATCAGTGTGTCTAGTCCCTTAACCCTGAGCTTTAACATCTGCACTTTGGACAGAGCTTCCAAACAACTCTGTCAAGAATTAAGGCCTGTGCTTCCAGCACTCATCAAACATCTTGTCCACTGCTCCTTAGTGTCTCATGTTTCTGTTGGCTGGTGCAAGGGTGGCAACACTTTCCATGGAACACAATGACTGCTAAAGCTGTGCTGGGGCCTGGTCCATGTCTATCGAGATGCTGTCCAGTGCCCTCAAAGGGGCAAGAAGGTCTCCTGCTCTGAGGCCACACAAATGGAGATGGAGAAGAGGGTCTCTTGCTCTGAGGCCACACAAACGTGTACTGAGACTAAATCAGAGACTTAATTCTCAGCTATTATAGTTGTGCCTGTAGTCAAGAAGCAACAGCGGAAGCAGAGACTAGCTCAGTTAGCAAGAGGAGAAGCAGCTCCTCCTGAGAGGAAGAGGCAGCCTATTCCGCAGCAGTACAGAAGAGGAATGCGATATAAATCACAGAAGAGTCAAAACCTATCCACGGTCCCTATCCACGACCAAGCTCCGAGACAGGCAAAAAGATTTCACCCATCAGCCAGGTGAGTGAATTTCTACCTGGCTGCTCCAACGCTGGGAACATAAGAGCAAGCTATTCTAGCTTGGTGGGCACATGTAACATCAGTACATCCTGGGAGCAATGCAATGTAGATTTGGGTTCAAGATCGAGGGGTGGACCTAACCACTGAAGCCACTGCACAGGTTATTCATGAACGTGAAACATGCACCATGAGCCACATGAGTAAAGCCTCTCTGGTGTAAAGGATGGTGGCTGCAATATCAGTAAGAGGAGGCCTTGCAGACTGATGATATCACACTGCCACAAACCCGCCGAGGCAGCCGTCATCTGCTGACCATGGCAGAAGTAACAAACGATTGGTTAGAAACACCCTGTAACCCAAACCACCGCCTGAAACCCCATCCTGGGCCTTGAAAAGCAAGTTCTGTGGCAACATGGCACCCTAGAAAGAACTGTGTCAGACAATGGGACTCATTTCCAAAATAACCTCATTAGCACCTGGGCCAAGGAACACGGTACCACATTCCTGATCACACACCAGCCACTGCGAAGACTGAAAGATACAATGCACTGTTCAAGACCATACTGAAAAGGATGGGTACTGGGACGTATAAGCAGCTGGATGCAAATTTAGCAGAAGCCACTTGGCTAGTTGATACCAGAGGATCAGGTAACTGACCCAGCCCTGACCAAACAAAATCCCTGCATATTTTAGCAGGAGAGAAGATCCCTGTAATGCACGTGAGGAAGTGGCTGGGGAAAACAGCATGGTTTGCTTCTCTCTTGGGAAAAGACAAACCTGTTTGTGGGATTGCTTTTGCTCAAGGACCCAGTACACTGGGTGGGTAATGCAGGAGGATGGGGAAATCCAATGTGTACCTCAAGAAGACTTAACCTTGGGGGAAAATAACCCATGATTTGTCTATTTTAGGAAGTACCACAGCAGGAATCGCCTAAACCAACAGAGAAAGCCTTGCAAAAGCTAAACAAGTGCAGCAGTGACTTAACTTGAGCTGATTTAGGTGTCTGTGTCCAGTAACTCAACACAATATTCCTCTCCTGTTCAGAGCGACCACCATCAGAGAGGACCCAAGTCACGGACTAAGTTAACTCAGTGGACATGCTACGGGCACGTTAGGGACATTTCACAGGGATGATCTGTAGACCAACAGAAGATACCCATGTATAAATCAAAGGATGGGAAGGGGACTGGTGGTTAATGAGGATGTATTGGATAGTGTAGTTCCCAAGTAGGATATAAATGGTATGGAATAAGGGGTGGAGATAGTACTGGGCCTGGCTAGGCTAGAGTTCGTTTTCTTCATAGCAGCTCATATGGTGCTATGTTTTAGAATTTTGACCAAAACAGTACTGACAACACACTAATGCTCTAGCTTTTGCTGAACTGTGTTTTCACAGCAACAAGGCCTTCTCTATTTCTCACTCTGTCCCCCAGTGAATAGATTAGTGGGTGCACAGTAGGCTGGGAGGGGATGCAACCAGGCAGATGACCTAAACTAACCACAGAGATATTCCATACCATGTAACATCATGCTCAGCAATAACAGGGAAAAGAGGCAGTTTTAGAGAGGTTAGCCATCTTTTTGCTTGGGAACTGGCTGGGCACTGGTCTACTCACGGGAAGTGGTGAGTGATTGCCTTTGCATCACTTGTTTTGTTTTCTTCTGTTTGTTTTCACTTATCCTTCACTTTTTAAAACAACTTTTTATTTGTTTTATCTTGACCCCCAAGATTTCTTGCTTTTATTCTTCCTTTTCCAATTCCCTGCCCCACTGAGGTGGAGGGAAGGAGAAGTGAGCAAGCGGCTGTGTGGTGCTTAGCTGCCCCCCAGGGTTAACCCATGATATCTTTAATATAAATTCTCCCCTCTGGTTCAAAGTAGTGTCTGAACTCACAGTATTTTCTTTAGAAAATAGTTTTTAACTTTCCAAAAACATATATCCACAAGACACATCATATTTAAAGTCCAAGAATGAGAAAATGGAGGAAAGGCAAAAAAATTAGGTATGGTTCTGAAATTAACAGGGTTAATGTGTAACAGTTCCAGTCAGCTGCACAATTAAAATATCACCTAGGTAAGAACACAATTGGCCAGACAACTTATTAAGGAACACCTTGGCCTTACAGACATGTACTCTCTACGAGACCACACACATACCTGTCAAGTGACAGCAGTTGACTACAAGTAGCACACATTATTACATACCTATCCCTTATAGTCAAACAAATCAGGCTTGTGTTTCTGTAAGTGAAATGCAAACTTTAAGACTTCTTACTTATGGATCAAGTTTCAAACTTTTTGTCAAGTTGGTAAACTAGTGAAAGCCCTTTATCTTCTAGGGCTTGTCATCACAGCAGACCGTATGTTTCCAGGGCAAGCATTCAAACACATCACGTTTTTGTGTTGCTATACTCATCAGTATTTAAAATTTTACATCTAAAATTTTAATCCTTGTACTAGAACACGTGAAGGGAAGCAGGAAGTGGTGCAAAATTCAGACCCAAATGACCAGACCATCTTTTGATTTCTAGTAAATACTAGAAATCAGTGCTGAAAATCACAGATGCACAATTGCTGCTGCCTCATCTGCTATTTCTCTATTACAGTCAATTATTTTCCTGTCCAGTTCAGGTTATTTCACACTATGCCAAGGTGAAGGCAAAATCTGACTAAAATCCGGTATATTTTCTTTCCCATCAGCTTTGCCTTTCCCTTCAGTCTCATTAAGAAAACCATTAGCATTTTCTACCACGTACCGTCCTTCAAAGGCCAAGCATGAAGGAGATGAGAGCCTTGAGAAGCTAATAACACCATCTGAAGGTGCATTTCCATTATTTCTTGTCAGGTTAGATTTCAAAGCAAACTTCTTGAGGCAATTCTGCTTTCCCCAAACATTCACTCACTTTGTGAAGTTTCCTACGGATAACGGCTTATTTAACACTCTTCTCAAAATGCTCCAATTCCATGCTAAAACCATTATTCCACCACTGCTTCCAAAATGAAATGCCCACCTGGCTTCAGTGCAATCCTCCAACACCTGGGGAGGACCCAGAGCCAGGAGAGAAGAGCCAGTGCCCAGCCCTGAGCTGCTCTGACCTAGTCATTCGCAGCATGCTCTCTGCACCATCTCAGCAGCTCAAGGCTTTTCTTCCCATCTAGATGGACCAAGCCGACACGCCAGCGGAGAAAAAGTGGCTCTAATCCAGATCAGTACCACACTGCTGGGCCCCCAGACAGCCATTCAAAACAGGCACCCGTGAACGCAGTCATTTTTCTGACCAGCAGACAAAAACTCACAGGGAAAGAAATAACAGGATATCCATCCTCATTCATTCCACCTTACATCTACAAACAACTGCTTCAGATTCCATTTTTAAAAGGATACTAAAGTGTCATCTGCTGAGTGGAAGCTGTTGTTAGATTCCACTTAGTCCAAAGTAACACAAGCCTTTTGTAACACCACAGCATCATTGCTTGAAGTGGAAACAGGGGAGGAAAATATCTGATGATACACAGCTGTTGAAAAGAAATCCCGGGTCAACCAGGCTTACACTCTGAGGAACACCCACCGCAACATGTGCACAGAATGAAAAATAAATCAAAAAAAGTTCATCTGCTTCTAAGATGAACTTTCTATCATAATTTCCATACTCCTCCTTACTTAATTTTTATGAACATGCCAAGAACATAGATTTTTTCCTGATTATTTATGGAAAATGGGTTTTATACACACTGGTAAAACTCCTGTAATTACAAAATCCATTTGCTTTGGAAGGGGACTGCGAACTGTTTTCTGTTCCAAGCAGAACACAAATAATGGGAATCAAAAATCAGGTGAATAATTACAGATCTTAAACTTCAGATCATGTCAACTACTAGTTAATGAACAAGTGATATTTGCAGTTTTGAATAATAAACATATTTAAAACTGCAATCTGTCCACAGAGAGTTCACAAATGAGACCAAAACTGATAAAAAACTAACCACAGAATCAGAGGAACAGTAACAACATTGGAAAAGAATCTAAGGTATAGCATAAAGATGTGATAGGGGAAGAACCACGTGTAGGAAAGTCCTGCTTAACTACTATTCAGCTACATGATTATGTTTTAGCATGACTGTGACGGTACAGTCTGTACACCACTGAAAGTGGATTTCTTCCTTTCTTACATCTTCCTCTCCTGCTCATGGAGGTAAATACACATGCCTCCTCCTTAAGTAACAACTTCTTGTGCATTGTGGCTTCCCTAGCCTGTTCTGACAGCTCACACAGACAACAGAAGCAAACTGTGGACCCGAAGGGCCCTACTCCTTCTCCACAGCTGACTTGAGTGTTGCAGCACTCCCAGGAGTTGCTTAAGGACAAGTCAGCAGCCTCCTAAGTGGGTGCAAAAAATGCTATGGCAGCAGATTTTGGAAGGCATTCAGTAAGACTGGCTGCAGACCAGAAGCAGGGGGACTCAGCACCTGCATCTTGAGGATATCACCTGAGGCAGGCATCTGGTTCTCAGCTTCTGTCCCTGCCGTGTTTACGCACCTTCTTGGGTCCTGCTAAGCTCTGCCTTAATTTGAGAAAGAACAGTGTAATATGGCACAGCACCTGTGAAAGATTGCAAACCCTTACTGTAAAAAAGCTATTAGAGGGTATGTGAATTTTTAAGCACTGTGATTAGCCAAGTAGTGTTTTTACTTTCTGCGCCTTTATCGAACTCCTCTTTGGATAATGAAAACACTGACTTGTTTTCACACTGACAGAAAAAACACCGTTTTTTTCTGTGCACAGGAATAGTCAAAAGCAGAAACAATCTCACATTTTTGTACCTATATTTGCATGAGTAGTAACACTAATACCTTACACCTGTGTACTACATGTCAGCCCAGATATGTATTAGGCATATATACTACTCAGTAATATGATGCAAAAATCCATGATAGATTACAGTGCAACGTCATAAATTATACATAACATAGACCACTGTAAGATCATTCTACTTCTTAAGCTACCTCCTTGAAGATAAATCAGACTCAGGGCCTCAGTGATAATTCCCAGTTCCACAGGCTCCATAATGGAGGCAGACACAAAATCCAATTCTAGATGCCAGAATATTTATTTTAACATTTCCATTCCCAAAACCCATCTATGTAACGAACTGATACTCACTTTAATATGAAATGGTACATTTTAGCAGTCATTCAAATATGTGAAGGACATTTGGATATTCAAAAGCAATGCGAACGATCAGTTTTATGAAAGCTGAAAAGAATGGTGCTCTTAATTGTTCACCTATGCTCTATGCCACGGCAACCTTTGTTCCTTCCACCCCTTACACATTCAGTGCTTATCATAAAAAAAAAAAATATTTAATTTCACAAAGCTGCTGTATCTCTATTATTTGTCATAAGTACTATAGTAATTTCATACATTTATCAATGCAACTAGCAAATATATATGTCTGCCGTTTGCAAATTATGCAATAGGCTGAAGAAGGTGACTACTGTCTATAAGGGTGCAGAACAGTGCATTTCTTGTCTTGGACATACTTTCCACCATTGAATTATATACTGTTTTGCAAGGGTAAATAGAAATGCCAGAGCCTTGTCTATTAACCATGTAAAATACTTCTCTTAAAGTATCGTTACATAATAAACTCTGTAATTGAAACAAGACTCTGAACACAGAACAAATGGGTAGTATTAACTCATACCTCGTTGTGCTGTCAACAGTTAACCACACAACTAATACCATATGTGGCCTGAAGCAAGAAAATCTATTTTTTTCCCTCTGTTGAGTTAATCTGGGTTATTATAGGTTTGTGGTTGATTGGTTTAGAAAACAAGAATGTAGAAACTATCTTGCAAACCAAAACAGAAGAACCACAAACGTTTATGTTAAGTATTCATTTTCACAACACATTTATCTTCTTTGGCATTTTCACTGCCTCTAAAAATATTCTGTCCATGATATTTGCATTGCGCAATTGACACCAGTCTATCAGTTACGCCATATTATTTTACCAAGTAGCTTTAGACAGAAATCTTATGTATTGTTTATTTTGAAATACAATCTTTAATAATAAGCTCCATGAAGATTGTTTTCTATTACTGATCTTGCCACAGTAAAATTCAAACAGGGCATGAAAGGTGTTGCAAGTGCATATCAGCTGACAGTCATGAGATTTAACAGCAGAGTGCTTTCTGACATCACCCCTAAATTGCGTATATTCTTTTTCACAAGGGATTTTACTCATTGGGATTATTATATTCTTGTATCTTGAACTATTTCTATTTGTTGTTTGACTCGGTAAAGTAAGCACTGACTTACCGATCCCACCTTGTGGGTGCAAGCTACCAGCCATTAGTCTCATGTGTCTGCTTGTGGCACACATCAATTTGACAGCACCCTTGCCAAAATATTATAACTGGTGTCCTCTGGTGACCTTAACTTTGCCAGTGTTGAAAACTCTTTCAGAACTTTAAGAAGCAATTATCAATATTTACCTTGGTGACCTTTTGGAAAATGCCAGATTGCACTGTCTTTTTGAAAACAATGACTCATGACAAATAAATGTAACAGATGTCAAACTTGTTGAAAAAAGAACTTGAAAAACTGCAATCAATTAAAAAATTGAAGAGTTTTCAGCTATTGGTAATGAAAAGGTCGGTTTTTTTTCCTACTTCGTAGCAGACTCAGAGATCCCTTTCTTCTCACTCTGTTAAGAACTTTCATAAAGATTTGCAAAATTATGCGTAAACTGAAGAGCAGGAAGGTCTGAACTCTGAAAAACCTTGATGAGATGGAGAATGGGCTGCAAAAGCACACTATTTTGGCATGATACAGTCATCATCATTTTTCCCATGGTGGGGAGACAGAATCTTCAGTGGTTTAACAAGAAAGAAACAGTTAACCTTTGACAAAGAACAAACTCCAATCATCTTGTCTTCTCCCCATTCTTCAACAATGGTATCCCCGAGTTGAGGCTTTTGTACACTGCAGTTACAACATGTTTTGTGGTATAAATAACAAATAACATTGTTTTACTTCACCAAATCTGATCTCTTCAAAGTTTGTGTATTTAATTCCACTGCCTTCCTAAAGACTGGCCAATTTCTCCTTGTCCGGTTCATTCAACCCATTTAATGGCTGCAAGGAAGCTCTTCAAAACAAGGTTTTCTTTGTAAAAAGCAAGATTTTCCAATGTCTAAAATGAAAGCCCAATAAATCTCATCGGATGAAAAGCTGATAAGGCTTTGCTAGTTCACAGCAGAGCTATTTCTACAGTATGCTGCAGAACAAAGCGATGGCTTTGCATTTATAAGCAAAATGGTCTGCAGGTCTTTACAGAAATTATAATTGCCATTGTCCTTCATACATCATTAAAATTCAGAAGTCATACTTAGAATAATTCGTTAAAAATTTGATGTTCATTAATGTTTTTCACCACCTTTCTGCATCATGTAAGGTGCCCACAGCACAGATCTAGAAATGCATTGCCACAACTTTGCACCAAAGAGAGAAAACATACTAGAAATGAGTGTTCAAAGCCATAAGCCTATTCAGTCCCTCATCTGGAATTATCAAATAATAATTCCTTTTCACAGCCATGAATTTTATAAAATGTCCTTCCCTCTCCTATATAGTAAAGGAGAAAAATTATAACTGCATTAAGTCACCATATTTCAACCTCTGCATCTATCGGGAGGATAGCAATTACGTACTAACGGAGTATTCTTGCCTGATCTGGAATCCTGTCTCTGAAGTCAAATCAACCCCTTCCTGACAATCATCAGGACATACTCTTATTTACACAACATAAAAAAAAGCTAATATATTTCATATGAAAGTAACGGAGATCCACCTGAAATGCAGCTCCTCTTAAAGATTTCCTGCTATAGCCTCACTCTGGGAAAAGCCGTGCCTTTGCATGAACTTCACAACGGCTTTGTGGTTAGAACAGCTGATCCAAAACAGCAGGCAAACGCACACATTTTCAGCACAGCCCTGCGTCTGGCAATTTGGTGAGGCTTTATAAAAAGTAGGATTCTTCTATTCCCAATTTTTTAAATAACAGTTGGCAAACATCACTATTTCTGCAATGAAAAATTGCTTTTGTCAGCTACCAGCCTGATGGCAACACAACTCTTCAAATCTGACATTCTTTTCCATTATTTTACTTGCTCACACCGAACTGATTTAGAAGCTGCTGCTCTTTGCTTTTGAAAAGAAAGGCATGACTCACAGAAGGAAAATAAGAGGTTCTTCGGAGTAATTATTAGCAGGCTGGTTTTGCCACTACTGCCATGACCTCCAGGAGGTTTTAGAAGAATTTTTAAATACAAAATTACTGTAAGTTTTGATATGTGAAGAGGTGAAAGAGATACACAGGTAGAAAGGATGAAATATCAGCATTACCTGCATTTTCCTGAGAGCTTACAAAAAAGCAGCAACTGTATCTGTGTGGGAAGCCCAAAGCAAGACCATCCTACTAAAGAAGAAGAAAATGCAACCCCGGCAGTCTGTTTTTCTGTACTGCACCTAATACTTAATAGTAAATAAATGACACTGCCATACGGCCACATGAAGTGCATGTTTCTTCAACCTTTCTTCACAGAGACACTAAGCTGACAAATCATATTTTCTTCTACAAAATCTGGACTGACAAAACCGGGAGGGGTTACAGCAGGCTAAATAAGGAATTTTGGTTGCCTTCCCCAAGTAAATCTTTGGGGTAAAAGGGCAATTACTCTTCAAACACGTACAGAATGCTCCATGAAAACACTGCAGAGGATAACATGGAGATCAGGCAACAATATAGTGAGTTTTTGTTGTGCAAGCACATTGGTGATTTGCAGCATTTGTCCAAGTCAAAGCATAACCAATATACTAGTCTGTCTACCGGGATATAAATCCTAATATAAATACAGACACACGCACCCCTACATGGCACAACTGAGGAAGAGTGGGACTGCCTTTAACCAGTACTATTCTGGATCTAAAATTACACGTGTGGTGGCCACCCACCAGTCCAGCTCCAGGCAGCCCCAGTTTGTCTTTCATGTGAGAAAATCACATGCAAAAATCCAGAACTGAGGCTTTTCTGACAAAGTTGAAGAGAATGAGCCAAAGGTGTCTGCTTTCTAATTGGGACACACGTTACTGTGGGAACAAATGAGCTCATACGAATCCGTGCTCACCTTCGCTGCGAAACAAGCTCAGCAGTTTGTCTGAGATTTTCACAGCACATTCCTCTTCCACAGATGTTTTGACATGAGCAGCTGGATGCAATCACCAGTCAGCATCTAGATCAGACTTCCTGCAGCACTCAGTGGGGAAGACGAAAAAAACTTCAACAACTGACCAAGAGAATGACTCAGTTTGGAGGGCTCTTCCGTACACACTCCGTTATTAGCTCCAGGCTTTCAGAACTGGGGGCATATAATTTCATCTTCCATTGCACATGTTTCTTCCACAGTTTGTTTTCCCATTGATCTTAATGTCATCTGGCTTTCTTTTCCTCAATATTTTACCATGTTTCTTTGAAAACTAGGCACTTTTATGATTAGTTTAGTTTAGCTGGGCCAAATTGTAACAGACATAACTCCCCTTGACTTTAAAATTGAGCAATAGCTTTAGGGTTATTTTTCCAGAAGATTAGATCAAATTTGGCTCTAGTCATACACATCTTTCCTCCTTATTTCCTTTTTCACAACTTCAACATCTGTACAGAACATGGGTGGACTCCATCATATTCAGTGGGACTGTAGCCTGTTGCTTCTGTTTACAGAATTCACTTTTGATGTAAAGGGTTCTGGGAAAATTACCCTGAGGCTGTACAGAAAATAACTGGTTGTTAGCATGGGGACAGACCTTGGACCATGCTCACAGCAAAGCAGGGAATTCCACCAGGTACGCACATACTTGCAATGAATCAGCTTCAGGCACATAGTTAAAGAAACATTCTGCCCTCTCCTATTCCGCTAAGGACTCGAATTTAAAACTTCAGAAAAATCAGAACTGTAATATCTTCCAGGTGCCAGAGAGCAGTGCCACACAGTCACTGCCTCACAGCACATCAGGGGCTCTCTGGGCCATGCAGCCAGGGTTCACGAGGTAAAAAGAAATGCAGGGACTGCAGGAAGAAGTCTTGTTACAATCAATTCTTTTTCTGAAACAGAAAATCCAGATCTTACAGGCATTACTTTGCTAGAACTCTCTTCCAAAACACAAACTGCTATTTCACCCTCAGAATGCTTGGCTGGGAGCTCCCAGGGTAGTAGGCATCTGACCTTATGCGCTTGTGAGATGACTGCTGCAACAGTAGTATCAGCTTGAAATAACAGAATGCCTTACACTGAAAGAGATGACACTCGGCTAGATCAAAGATAACAATCAAATCCCACACTTCACTCCAACAGCAGATGAATGTTACTAAGGCTGGTTTGTCCCTCAGAAAATGTTCAGAGGACTCAAACACTGGAAATTACATATCAGCACTATCTTTTGGATAGTAAGTGATCAATTGTTATTTCATTTATTAATTCAGCTAAAGAAAACGACTCCATAGTTCGCTTCGGCTGTGTAAGACATTAGTTTGGGGATGCACTCCTTAGAAAATTCCAAGCTGGCACACCTGTGTGGAGACTCAGTGTAAGAGCAGACTGCTGGACTGACAAGATGCGTAAGGATACAATTGAGTAAGTGTGCAGCAAAAGACATGCACAAAACATGTAGGCATCCATTTCTCTTTGGTGAAAGGAAAGTCTTTGAAGGAAGTTCACTTTCTGGGCTCATTTGACATCACTGTCCCTAACGACATCGGAGAGAAATTAATCAGCTCCATTCAGAGAGAGAAGGATGCTCTCTTCACTGGATCTCACCCTGCCCAGGACCATGCAGCATACTGCCCTCCTTTTGATTTCCTGATACACTTGCCTGAGTGACAATAGGGTCGTGTTCTTCAGTGGCATCTGCTGCCCGATGCCCTGGACGCAACCTCTGCATCTTCTGCCCGAAACAGTTTCCCTTCTGACAGCTGAGTAAATTCAGCACCAACTCTTCACATTTAAATCAAAGAAGGAAGGTGGACTATGACTAAATATCTATGTTACTGCCATCTTTCTCTTCCAGTAGTGACTTCTCGATTATTTCTCTGTATTCTTACAGCCCAAGAATTTTTACTGCAGAAAAACTGCAAGCCCAAATCAATGATAACGAGGTCCACATATTTGTAAACAGATGAGGTGCTTGGTGGTTTGTCAACAAAAAGTGAATGGCAGTGATCAACGCCATTAGCCCTATTGCTACCACTGAAATACTTTCTAGACCTAACAATGTAATAAAATCAGGAAAGCTGACCGGTTTGTGCTACACTACAGTTGAATTTGGACAGTCTTTTTAAAGTGCTGACTTTGAATGGAATAACTAGATGCCCGTGTGAAAAGAAGTAGTGTAACTCTGTCAATAAGGAATGCAACACAGGATTAATCAATAGCAAAGATTAAAGTTAGTCCAACAAGACTTGATATCATATACTAAGTAAAACTTTCTAATTAATCAAAGCTTTTTACATATGTCTTTTTTGGTATACATTGCACTAAAGATTTTTGCATTGACATGCCATATAGATCCATATTTCTCACCTCTATAGTGTTATCTCTCATAGCAGCCAATTGATCAGAAATGCATATATGGAGTTCAAACACATCCTTACGGATTTTTCAAATTAATCTTTTGTGTGAGCAGATACCACATGCTTCCTTATAATCACTGTATTTGATTCATTCACGTTTAAAGACTGTTCTATAAAAAATCCATTAAAAATAAATGGAACTTGGAAACTAACTATAAAAAGTAATTGCCATTCATGGAGGGCAACTGCAAAAGTTTTGGCCCAATATCTTAATCAACGAAGTGAGGCAAACAAATAATTTTTGCTTAAGTATGCAAATAGCATAGTAAATGGTGAAGAAGTACAAGATGTAGGTGTAGTTACACAGACTGATCTGGATGAGTTACAAATGTGGACTTCTCTAAATCATATGCATTTTAAGACTGGTGAACGCAAGATGATAGATCCAGAAACAAATAATGTACGTCACACTCACAAGTCACTCTGAGAAGGACTTAAAATCATGTACAGCCTGTAGAGCACCAAGAACCACCATGACCACATTTCGGTCCCCTACTTCCACAGAGGTTAGGGCTAGGAGGGACACGGAGATTTGTTTAGAGAGTGTTTATTCTAGCTAAAACTGTTTCCAGGATCTAGTTAGAAGTATTTAGAAAACCCTTTCACTAGCTAAGAATAGAAAGTAATCTACGCAACTACAATACGCAACATTTTTTCAGGCTCCTGTAAGGCAGCTCTGGGTACTCCCATTTTCATCTGGCCACTTGCTTCAGGAATTAGTCACACCTGGCCTCTCGACTACAGTCCCACTGTAACCAGGCCAGGATTTATTGTCACATAGAGCATGGTGAAAAAAATCTGACCATTAATAACGGGCTTAGGTTTGTGGACAGTAGCAGATTTTACATCTTTAGCTGCAGTTGCTAAATATTAAGAATATAATGCAGAAATATATGTTATTATATCTATTATATATAATACAGAAATATATAACATGTATGTTATTATAAATACATATAAAGTAACAGAAATATTACACATTAAGAATAAAAAGCTGTCTATAATTTCCAGTCTTCCAGTGAACAAAAAGTATACTTGCTTTTGTTAACTCCCCATAACTTTTACCCACACTTCAGGCTCTGCTTGGTCACTTGCCATGCATCATAACTTCCTGTCATGAAACCACTGGGTTGCCTTTTCATCCTCAGGGGTCCCTCTGAATAGCCAAAAAGCATCAGCAAAACTGAGCAGCTGATCCCCTCCTCTTTCGTCAATGAGTGTGTCTCCAGATGTTTTCTGAAGGTTTCACTTTTCTGGCAAGGTGTTTCTGTATGAACACTCACAGAAAAAAATGCATAAACTAACAGGGAAACCTTCTCCTGATAGTACTTCTGTAAAACTTTACTTGAAATTTTACCATTCATATGTGATTGTTACACATTTCCAGCAAGATCAAGATATGCTGTGGGGGCTAAAACTCTTATACTGGTTTCCAGTATCAGCTGCCACACATGAGAAAGTCTGTTCAAAATCAGTCAAAAGTCTGCTTTTTAAAGAACACGAGTTTGTTAAGAATAAAGTTAAGAAAGGACTAACGGAGTTGTCAGAAAATCTTACAGTATAATTAAATTACAGCAAATTGAAGTCACTGAAATCTTGCTCACAACTGCTTAGCCAAACAGTGAAGCAATGCAGATAACTGCTGTTTACAATCCCGCAACCAAGGACAGCCATTTACCCTGAAGAGCCAAAACTCCTCCGTAAAACAAAGTTTAGGAAAGAAGCAGATTTACATAAACGATTACATTTCGATAAAAGATACTGTGCTAGTTTTGGCTGGGACAGAGCTACTTCTCTTCATAGTAGCTAGTACGGGGCTATGTTTTGGATTTGTGCTGAAAACCGCGTTGACAACACAGGGATGTTCTCATTACCGCTGAGCAGTGCCTACACAGCACCACGGCCTTTTCTGCCCCTCACCCCACCCCACCAGCGAACAGCCTGGGGGTGCACCAGGCACAGAGAGGGGACACAGCCGGGACAGCTGGCCCCAACTGGCCAAAGGGATATCCCACACCGTACGGCGTCGTGCTCAGCAAATAAAGCTGGTGGAAGAAGGAAAGGGGGGGACATTCAGAGTGATGGCATCTGTCTTCCCAAGTAACCGTCACGTGGGATGGAGCCCTGCTCTCCTGGAGATTGCTGAACACCTGCCTGCCGGCGGGAAGCAGTGAATGGGTTCCTGGTTTTGCTTTGCTTTCACAGACGGCTTTTGAAGTGCACCTATTAAAACTGGTTTTATCTCAACCCACGATGTTTCTCACTTTTACCCTTCTGACTCCCTCCCCCATCCCGCTGGGGGGGAGTGAGTGAGCGGCTGTCTGGCTTTTAGTTGTGAGCTGGGGTTAAAGCATGACAGATATAAAGACAAATATTGAAAGATCTTTGTAACTGAAAAGCACCATGCAGAAATTACTCTATGAAGAAACAGTTTCCTTCATACGAAACTCACAATTTTAAACCACTATCTGACCCTGGCTGACTAATTTTTAGCGCTAGAGGCCAGAAGTAAAATCAGAGTGAACAAATACTACCAGGTTTAAATTCTGAATTTTAAGTGACCATGGCTAAAAATACCATTTTTTTCGTTAATATGTCAGAATATTCCAAATAAACAAGTGTTTTGGTCCCATGTGTCAGGGTTCCTCCAATGAGACGGAAGAAATTAGCCTATACGCTTCTTATATAAAGCTTGATGTCAAATCCCAATGTCTGTTCTCAAAAGAGTAAAATTCTTAAAGGTAGATGTAAATGCGCTGTTTCTTCAGTGCAATGAACCCTTTAAATAAGTTTGTAATCAGACTGATAACGCTTGATTAACACTTGATTCAGGAAATAAATTCCAAAACAAATTCCCCCCTCTACTGTCTCCTAAGATAGAACTTCAAATATAAATGATAGAAAGAAGTTTTCAAAAACTGTATATTATGCAAAAATGTAAAAGATTTTTCTTTTGGAAGAAGCTGGAATTCTTATTCTGGTACTGCATATGGGTAAAAATGAGCAAAGCTTCAGATTGACCGATTTCTTGAGACAAAACAGTCTCCACAGACAGGCAGGAATTTTCTTCTACAGAAAATGAAAACTACACTAAAGGGGAAGCGCAATCAGAAAGGATAAAAGCAAGGTGGATTCTTAACTCTAACTGCAAGTCGGGAGAACTCAGAGACTTCAGTCACCTCCAAACCTTAGAAAAATCCTGCATGAAAATATTTAAACTCTTGCAGAAATTTTAGTGGAAGGCTTGTGAAAAGCTGCCTCCTTCTTCACCTGCATTAGCAAAGATGGAGTCTAATATTTCGACTCCTGTAGGCACCTATCTCTGCTGCAAGCAGTCCCATTAGTTGAGGATACTTATCAATACGAACAAGATATCAGCAAAGAATTGTTTTGTGATTAAAATACAATTGTAATGAAGATCAGATAGAGCAAAATTACAGTGCTTCCTTCAAAATAAGTAAAACAACTTATACCTAGATGAGTTGCAAAATCAAAATTATTGCTCCATAATGTACAGACACATGTTAAATAAATTTAGCAGTACCTGCATTGCAAGGTTTTCCTTCTCCTTCACATACAACATTTCTTTGTCAGTTTTGAATGCAGTTCCTGCAACCTGGATAAGAAGGGCTTACCTCCTCTTGCTCTTCCCCACGGTTGGAGAGCTGCATGAGGGCGTCTTTTATTCCTGCGCCATGAGTTTTAAGAATCTACTTTTTAAAAGGCTGCAAGGTTGTAAAGTCATCTAGTGTGTGCAAATAAAAGTGCTAAGAAGGAATAGCATCTAAGTTGTTAATATGCTGCCAGATTATGAAACTTTCTCGACAGGTGGGACATCTCAACACAGGTGTCAGTGGCAAGAGAAACATGGGGAACTGCTGCAACACAGCAGCCCAGCATTTTGTTCTCTGTCATGTCTGTTGGTGATCGGCTAGTTAAAATCTTGCATAAGGTGATGGCAAAATCTTGGATCACATGAGGTGATACTAAACAGGAGACAAGACCAACGATCACATGAGACAAGAACATACCCGAGTCTAAACGATGCTGGAACAGAGGTGGTGGTAGCTAGCTTGTAGCTGCCCTGCCTCAGGAGCAGCCCCCAAAACAGCGCCAGTGCCGTTTCAGATACAGGAAGATGTTCTGCTACCACACCAGAGCTAATTCACTTGGGTCTTGTGTTCTGAAGTGCTGAACACCTGCAGTTTCCTCTGATTTCAGTCAGTGTCGAGGGTGCTCAGCACTTCCGAAAACCAAGCATTATGTGTGAGCAGACAAGCTCTGAAGCAGCAGATGCTCCGCAAAGCCAAAAATGTCACCGATTACACAAGCCCTGTGAGTCTTCTTCAGAGCAGGGTTTGAAGTGTGCAGCTTTACAGAGAGATGTTCAAATACTTCCAGCAACTACAGAATAGGAACAGAGATAAGAAAATACTAATGCCACCCTCACTGCTGTCAGTCTTGCAGTATTTTAGACATCCAAACAAAACAGGTGCTGCTCACTCTCTCCACGCTATCTGGCAGGCAAAGAAACAAACTGCAGCAGTTTCAACAGCATGAACCATTTCACATTTGGACAGGACAATTTCACCCAAGAGGTGGATTTCTGAAATGGCGTACGAGGAAATGTTCATGTCGTCTCACAGAAAAAGGGAAATCGGAGGAGGGAACTGCATTGCTACCAACAGAGAAAACAGACTACTGTGATTCTAAATGCACATTGCTTTAGCAGTTCCACAAAAAAACCAATCGATTTACGTAACATTTGCCTAAAATGCACAGAAATATTTGGGGGTGCTGGTCAACAGCCGGCTGAACATGAGCCAGCAGTGTGCCCAGGAGGCCAAGAAGGCCAGCGGCATCCTGGCTTGTATCAGGAACAGTGTGGCCAGCAGGAGTAGGGAGGGGATCGTGCCCCTGTACTCAGCCCTGGTGAGGCCGCATCTCCAGTCCGGTGTTCAGTTTTGGGCCCCTCACTACAAGCAGGACATTGAGGAGCTGGAGTGTGTCCAGAGAAGGGCAACGAGGCTGGTGAGGGGTCTGGAGAACAAGTCTGATGGGGCTGAGGGAGCTAGGGCTGTTTAGCCTGGAGAAGAGGAGGCTGAGGGGGGACCTTATTGCTCTCTACAACTACCTGAAAGGAGGGTGTAGTGAGGTGGGTGTTGGTCTCTTCTCCCAGGTAACGAGCGATAGGACGAGAGGCAATGGCCTCAAGTTGCGTCAGGGGAGGTTTAGATGGGTTATTAGGAAAAGCTTCTTTACTGAAAGAGTGGTCAGACATTGGAACAGGCTGCCCAGGGAGGTGGTGGAGTCACCATCCCTAGAGGTGTTAGAAAACATGTAGATGTGGCACCTCAGATATGGTTTATTAGGCATGGTGGTGTAGGGCGGATGGTTGGACTTGATGATCTTAGAGGTCTTTTCCAACCTATGATTCTATAAATATCGATTAAATATAAACACAGCTGTCTGAGGTAAACACAACAGCAGCTCGTACTGATCAGGGCACTGGTTAGTTTTCACTGAAGTGCTCCATTTTGTGCACTCTTCAAGTGAAGAGCTGGGTCTCTCTGTGCGCATGTGGCCTTACTGCAGGGACTAAAGAGCTACAGCTCAGCCCTCTGCAACTGGCAACCAAATACAGGACGTTTTCAATTTACCTAGAACACAAATGTTTTACATGCATTAGGGATATATTAAGGATGTAGGTGTTACAGTGTTCTTGGTATTTGAGGTTATCCTTTTTTTAAAGGACAAACACCACCATAAGGCGAGAACTATCAAAACCAAAACAAACTCTTACATGATAAATTCCGTCAGATTGCACCATTTTTTAGAGTCCACTTTCTTCATCATCTCTTCAAAGGATTTTCCACAGGCAGGCAACTTTTCTAACATGAGAGATTCATTGCAGAGATTAGTCTGCTGACGTGCACCTAGGAAAAATCAGAAAGCACCTTAAAGCTCAAACAACGAAATAGAAGAAGCACGAACACATCATTCACAAAGTCCTTCACGTAATTCTGCTTGTCACTTACATTGTTGCCAACCTAACATTCAACTTTCTAAACAATTCTGTAGATAAAATATACCCTTATACATAAAACATAACTTAGTACCAATTACTCTGTGTTACCACGTATAGTATCATCTTTCAGACCTAGCATAGATGAACCTACCTAGTCACTTTTCTGGTCTCACTCAGCTTCTACTCATACTAACTTCTTACTGCCCATTTGCACGCATAGTTAAAAGCTAACTGGAGTTACTGATCATATGCTTGAGTACAGAAAGCACTTCTGAAGCCTACACAGGTGTGTCCCATTGAACTAACCATACGACCGTAAATGAACTTGGATGTCGGAAACCCTTGTATAGCTTACCAGCTAAAGGGCTCAGAATCCCACAGTCACAATTAAGCTTTTTCTTTAGTATATCTTTAGTATATATTAAAGGAATTATCTACCATTATCTGATGCTGATGTTACAAGCATACAGCTACTTGCAAAGAAAGCATTCACCTTGACTTGAACAAGACTGTATCTTTTGCAATCTGTAATGGCCAATCCACAATATTTAGAGTCAAAGTCAAAGGTTTTCCTCATCCAGCCCACATCTGCATTGCAATACAAAGATAGTATTTTGACATTTCTTGCAAAGTTACAAATCTGAAAAAAATCTATTCGGACTAAAATATTTAATTTTGATAAGGCTGAGACACTTTGTTTTGATTAAGTAGTTAAATATGTCTTGCTTTACCTTTATAATTGCCACTGTTTTGATTGCTCTTCTATATACAAAGTGCATACACTTTGTAGAACATTAAGAATTACCTTTAAGTATATGTATGTCAACATGTTTGATACAAATGCCCAAATTAAATTAGTCAGAAAAAAAGGAGTGTAATTTCTTCTCTTTACAGCAGCACAAATCTGAGAAAAGGATTTACATGAACAAAACTGCAACCCTAACAAACCTCTCAGGAGGTGTCAGGCAACTCTCCTGTGAACTCTGGAGGAACATTTTTTTTTTGAGAATAAAGCCAAGAAGAACAGATCACTTTATCCTCTTCTAATTATAGAAAAAAGAAGTCTAAGTAGAATTAGGTCTTGCACCTTCTTCTTACGAACCTACATTTTCACTCAGACCCTATTTACACTAGGGAGAGGAGGTATTTTTTTGCTTCTGTTAGTCACTTTGAGGGCAGGGCACCATCAAAGAGCCGGTGGTTCTAATTTTACACGGTGCCAGGTGAAGTGAGGCCAAAGGCGTGCAAGCCTTCACTTGAAAAGCATGGTTCCTCACTATTTAGTCAAAAAAACTTCAGATGTCTGGTTTCAGGCTTCACGCCCGCCTCCTCTCGAAATGGGGCATGTAACTGTAAAACAGGCTCAAGTGCACATGCAGTGTCTCACCAACGAAGGTGGTGGCTGCTCTGGAGCCCAGGCAGAAGCACCTTGCAATTTAACTCCAGCTATCGCAGCCGACTCTTTAGCTGGGGACTCAGTGATGTTGGGGAAGTCAATGACTCCGTGATGCTGTGTGCCAAACGAGAGACAGACACCACACCTGACCAAAGAAATATTTTGCTTTCACATACCTTCCAGTAGCAGCAGGCCCATAACTGGACAGCCTACGCCGCACCTGAGACCCCAAGCCTAACATTTCCTATGGACCACAAACCTCTCCAGGCGTACACCTGACTCGCTGGGACCTGACCCTACCTCCTTCGCTACATCTGATCGTCAGAGCTCTTTGAGCTGACACTAAGCCTTCATCTACACCAGAAAAAAATCACAACTACAATTATTCACCAGTAACAGAAATAATGAAAGTTACGAACCGGGGCAATTTTGTCCTTGGGAAGCTAACGTGATAGCATGGACCCTGCCTATTTAAGTGTCCCCGACAGTTCATCTGGCAGCTGCAGCAGTTGTGAGTTACACTTTCCACAGTGAGATCTGCAGATGAACATTAAAGCTGGGCAGAATTCAAAACCAGATATGGAAATTGCATAGCTGGCCACGTAAATCCTACACTGATGCTTTGACAGAAGTTGCACAAAACCGCCTCCCCTGGCAGGGTATTCTGAACAGCCAGCTATTACTTGATTTATACCCTTGTAAATCCAACAGAATACAAGTTTCTCCTCCATGACGTCAGGTGCACTGACAATTTACTCCAGCCCCTTCCCAGCGGGGTGTTTAAATGGATTTTCCATGGCCTTGGTATTTTTGGTTGGCGCTCTTCAGAGCTTCAATATGTTGCAGGGTTACAGAAAAAGCTCCGATAGAGTCACTTGACAGGAACAATCTAATGACACAAGAGTTTCTGTCTAAACCCCTGGCCAAAGGGGTTCACAATTATGAATAATTCTGCAATTTTACCATCACTATTGAGACTGACTTTTACAAACACTACAACGCTCTCTGTCCATACAGACAACGGACAAGACCAGTCGCAAAAAATGCATGATGGCTGACTAACTGAAATAAGATGAAAGCACTTCTCAAATGGCTGCCCTTAACAAAACAGAAACTTAAGTTTGAACTTTAGAAGAAATGCTCACCTGCAAATCCAAGCGTCATGAGACCATTAACTGAGGGGGGCAGAAAAAAACAAACATAGTTGAGTTAGATATCTCCATACTATTATATAAGAGAATTAGTGCAGATACAAGCAAACATGAGCATGATTTAGGTTTCAACAGAATACTCAAAATACTCATTTGAACATTACTTTCAGTTTTATTAAAGAGTGTGTCTGAATGGAAAAATGAACATTTAGAGACCATTACGTTTTTAAATTCCTTGTTATCAATCCTTTAAATGGCTAAATCATGCAGACTCATAAAGGGTCTCTCCACACCACTCTTTCCCATAATTTCCAACATTAGAGATTAGGGACAGGTTAATTTTTACTTTCAGCTTCTTGAGGGTAAAAAAGTTGGAGAAGATAACACACACATTCCAAATGTAGGTAAACTGCGCACTCTAAAGTGTAGAGCAAAAAAAAAGAAAGAAATCATTTTGCTACTAAAATTAAGCAAGCACAGAATGATAAACAAGCATGTACTCTGTTCATTTAGAAATGCAATGTTGTGTTTCATGGTCTCCACTGTTGGCACAGTGAAGTCATACATTCTGAAAAATATCACGTCAAAACCCGTAAGTTTCTCACATGGACATTCCATTAACAGAGGTACGTCAGGAGAGCATCCAAATGGAAACCCAGACTGTGCCAACAGGAGTCTTCTGATCCACAATTTGCAGTACATCCAGATGGATTAAATTATCAGAATCCCACTGTGCTCGCACAGCTCCAGCCACACTTAGGATTTTGCAAATATAGCTGAGGGATGTGGCTTCAATTATTTTTGATGTCCCACTGTAAAAAAAATGCTGACAAATCTTTGTAGCGTTAACCTTGCATCAGAAATGAAATGAGTAGTTTCACAGAGATGGGTGCCCTCCTGCTCCTCGTTTATACCCTACACATCACGCCAGTGAAAGGAATCGATATATACGTAGCAGAATGTCATCCCAGTCATACTGATCTTGACTGTGGGTTCACTGAGATACGCCAAGCTCTCGACTGAGTGAACTGCAAATTGTTGCATCTGTGTATCTGAGGAGAATTCAGATCCTTCTCAGGAACATATTATTTCTCCCACACAAGCATTAATCTCTGTCTTAGTTACTAATGAGCCAGAAAGAGCAGGAATCCATGTATCAGAAAACTCTGTTGCATCCAAACTCAGAGAGCTGAAACTCCATTATACACTCTGCTGGCTGCGTCTCTTCCACAAATACAGCACTCTTCTTTCCAGGCTATTAGCTGCTATACTAGTAAATATACTTCAGTCCCAGTTTTTCTTTAATCCTCACTTGAAATTATGCCTTATCAACAGCAGAAAACTTGAAGATCAAATTAAAAGCACACACTCCATAAGGAAGCCAAACCCACTCCTTCCAAGGAACCAGTCTAGACGCACATAGGTGCCCTAGATGTTCCCCTTGAGGACCACATACTGCACCGCCAATTCTTATTCTATCAATTCCTATCACTGATCTCTAGGTCCTTTATAGTTATTGCTGCAGTAATCCTCAAGCGACCACGCTGAGGCAAATAAAACAGGATTTACGATGAGAGCGCGCTGGTAAGAAAAAACGTGTCCATATTTTACAGACGAGAGGTTGAGTGACTACTGCAGTGTCAGGCAGGGAAGCTGTGATAAACCAAGTAATGAATAAAGGCTCACAGGTTTGTGCTCACAAATTACCCCCCTCAGAGGAAAATGCGCTTTTTGCATTTTCTGATCTGGTCATAACAAAGTAAGACAGAATGTTTGGCATCTATCCTCAACCAAAAGGGTCCAGATACCTTCAGAGAAGGCTAAAACAACAATCCAGACCACCATGTGCTATCGTGTCCACCCATCCTTATCTTTTACTCCCAGATATTCAACTCATAATAAAGATTTAATCAGGAGACTACAGCTTGTTGGCCATGATAGTGTACAGAAAAAGTATGACCTCTCCAGCAGCTCTTTTAAGAAGGGGCAAGTCCAGCTTGTTTCTTGAAAGGCTGATGCCATCACATCTCACTAGAAGATACACAGAGGAAGCAAAGTGGGTCAGTGTTAGAAGATGTTGCCATGGTCCCAAAGTAAACAGCTGCCATACACTCCTACCTGAACCAACATTTAAGGGACGAAAAAGAAGGTTCATTTTAGCTGTACCAGTCGCCTGCACGTTAAATCATGTTCATAATGGACCAAAGCAACGACCTTTAACTTTTATTTTCTCCATACACTGTAGCGGCATGTGTCATCGCCCCTAGCATTAGTGGAATCAGATGCGCAGGGACCAACCAGCAAGGAGCCGGAGGAAGGGGTGAAGGAAAGCACCATCAAATGAAAGATGGGGAAAAATAGGTTTGAAGAGCATTTGGAAAGAAAAAGTAAATATAAGCAAAATAGGCTAAAGTAACAGAAAGTAAGAACACGAAGAAAAACCCCAAATTTTTACAAACAACCCACTTCAAAATTCTGTATATGCAAAAAAAGAAGATCTGATCCTAGATTGTCACTGCAGCCTCATCTTATCTGCTCTCTACTCTCCTTTTATAAACAGACATTCTCCTGACATCAGAAAGGGAACTCAGAATGGGACTCACAGCAATATGTAAATTCACTACCAGGACACATGAGAGGGTAACTGTCCTATAATTTTTCAAGTATATAAACTTCTGTTTTCCTGTGACATGGATAAATATTTCTCTGTGTTTATTTTTCTGCTATATTGTTATTATTCACTGGCATTTTATCCCAGGGGCTTAAAAGTAGCACTGAAAGTCTTTGTATTGCAACTACTTGATAAATCTGAAGCAGCATATGAATTGCTGTGTGTTCTTCCTACTGAACATTCCTCCAAACACTTCGTAAGAATAATTTTGAAAACCTTGTATAAATATGAGAGGGAAGTGTTAGAATATTATTCAGCCTTGCCTTCGCATTTCTTCAGGATGCTGCAACTGCTGATAGGATAGTCATATTTCTGAATGGCTCCAATACTTTCTCGGAATACAGATATCCAATAATTCTTGTTTCACCTGACTGCTGCACACAGCTTTTCGCCAGCAATTACAGCAGTGTAATCTCATGTATAGTCTTCAAAATTTGTGATGCCTGAATCAAAACTGTATTTTTATCAATCATAATTTTCATAAGAAAAAAAAATATAATGACCTCAAGCTAAACCTCATGTCAAGACCCTACTTCTATACTACTTTGTAAAGACAATCCTGCCAATTACCATCATCTAATCGTTAACCATATGTCAGGACGAGGTCTACACTGGACATTATGCACTACACAAACACCTGCCTCTGCAGAACCTGAAATTTTATTGACAGCAGCCCATTACCGTGCCAGAACTGCAATGAAAAATGCAGTTTGAAGCGGCAACTGCTGCTCTGCAGTCATGCACCTACAATTTGTTGGAAGCACAGGGGAGAGATTAATACTCTATTCATCTCATTTTGTCATACTGATCAGATCTCATTACCCACAGTTCTTTCATAAATCTGATTTTAAATCCCGAACAAATCAATCTCACAGACGTGTACCAATGTCTTTCCAGGTATTTAAATGTTACATAAAGTTACCTGTTGCACAGGTGCTATTAAAGCTCATGTTAAATTTACCAGTCTCTTATGTAAACCCCAAGTTATACCATTACAGGTTTTCTGGCAGGAATGCATAGACACTTCAGAGTATGTAACGCATAAGAAACTCCCATGGAAATAGCTCTGTCAAGAGGCATCCTACCGCATCAGAAAAACTCTGGTTACAATTGGGGTGGGGTTTCTTTATCACCTGTCTTCCTGGGCACTTAAGAGCGCAAGAGCCTCATTTCACTAGGGTGTGTATGAAAACAGAAGGAAAAGATGAGCTAACACAGGTGTCACGCTGCTGCCTTCCAGAGACTTCTCTATGAGCCCTCTGTGGGGGGCAAGTCAAATGCACGTGGTCAAGACACCTCAGACTCTGAAGAGGCTGAGCAATCCTGAAACTTGATGGAAAAGCCCACAACGGTCCCATGAAGGTCTGAGCCCTCCTATTTTGAATAACAGGACTGAAGGAGAGAACAGCTTCTTCAAATACTTTTCCGTCAAACCCACATTTTCCCCTGCATATCTCTACACCTAGCTTCAGCCAAATGCCATCAGTAAGCATTTCTTAAAGGCACATGAAGGTACATCTCTGTTCCAATTCTGTGTCACGTTAGGGCACAGAGTTTTGTATGGCCAGCTCAAGCACAGTGCTGGCAGGAGGGGCAGAGGCAGACCAAGCTAGGGTATGGCCACGGAGCTGGGAGTGCAGAAACTGGTCCGAACAGTCAGAAAAACTGGTGAAAGAACGTAGCATTTCTGTCCTTTCAGCTAAAAGCCAAGGTTGGCCATGCCAGCTTTTAGGAGAAAAGGGGCTGATTCTCAGCTAGTATAAAAGAGCACTCACTGAGTTTTGACCATCTCAGTCTGCTAGGGAGCTGGTTGACATACGCGGACTTACCAGAAACTACAACCAAGTTACTGAAAGAGATTTGGCTTCACACCCGCAGTGCCACGGCCTGCAACTCAGAGAGAAGAGACTTAACATCTTCCTACAAGGCTGTGGCAGCTTGAAGCAATGTACTTCTCAACAGCCACACAAGACACCTTGCTCAGGTGCTGTGAGGAGCCAGCTGGTCCTCCCTCTGCTGCAGCGTGTGCTTAAGGATCTGAGCTTTTATCCTCGCTGCCCTGACAGGCCTACTTTGTACCCCCACAAACTGCAGCTCCAGGTTATTTTTCAAATGATAAATTGCTTCTTTGCGCCCAGTTCACATTCCAGCTAATAACATCAGGAAGTTAAACCCTCAAAGAGATAACAAAGTGATAATTTAACATGAAATTGCTACATAGGTGGGCAGAGCATAAACTTCTGCTATGAAAAAGTCTGAAACACACTCAGGAAACAAAGAATTGGTTATGACTGATGATGAGCTGGGGTGACCCCAGCGCCATCCCCCCGGGGCCGGCAGAGCCACGGGTGGGAAACAGGTTCCATCGAGGGCTCCAAGGCAGCAGGGGATGAACCGGGGAGTGCAGACAGCCGCCGAAGCAGACAGGGCCAGAGGTGGGATAGGAGACAAGGCGACCCAGTGCGTAGGTCCAGAGCACACACAGGAAAACAGCCAGCAAGCCAGAACCATTTGTGGTGGAGCTCAAGGCACGACGGGGGACCCAGGCCCAAACGTGGGGGTGAGGGGGGACCCAGTTCAGGGCACTGTTAATGCACTGAGAGCCTTGACAGCACGTCAGCACGCGGCCAGCCAAGCGCAGCCTTCAACCCAGGCTTAATGAACATGATTTGAGAACTGGCCCAGCGCGATACCTCTACCTGCTATACAGTGAAATGCATATGCATGTATTTATGTGGAAACCAACATGTATCTTCTCAGGTGGCCCACCCTCACAGAGAAAGCCAACATCAATGGCAGTATTGTTTCAAGCCTAGAGGCTGTTGCCAAAGTACAGAAAGGAAAAATAACGCTATTGGTACAAAAACTGAAGTCCCACCTGCCCAACTTTAAATAACCCTTGCCACAATATATCTGGCTCAGAAGGTCATCTTTTGTTCTCAGCTACTCACTGTCCCCTTGGCGCTTTTCTGTATAAGAGGAGCAGGAGAGGGAGTAGGGGGGACGGGGACAGGATGCAAGAACGTCATCACACGGCGTGCAAGCAGCCAAGGAAGTGAGGCAGCTGAAGTTCACGGAGCCAGGCAGTGACAGGAACCCAGCACAAAGGAAGGATGTCGGGAATAAACAGAAGCTTGCAATAAATATAGTACATGAAAGAAGTGTTACACTTGCATTCACAATTGGCCCAGAAGAAACACGCCTCAGCACACGGAGAGGCAGGAGCAAGGTGAACCTGTTGGCAGGGTGGCCTGATCTGTCCCAATGCCCAACGTATCTGGAGAGCCAGCATAACACAGAAGTCAGCTTTGCTTTACCCCCTGCTTTGATGCCAAATCCTTTTAAATACTTTTTTTTTCTTGTGTCAACTATATGGCAGATGTATATTAGCCACAGAATTGTAATATTCTAAAAGTGCAGTTCAGTGCTATACTTTATCACAGTTTGAGGCATTACATTATTGCTTTTGAATCGTTAAGATAATTGCAGAGCGTTGAGAAATTTGGAGATTAGAGTCGTCTTCCCGCAGAGCAAGAAAAGCGTGAAAGGACACAATTTAAGCTCTTTCATTTCATCAGTGTGAATCAACAGGGAGCGTTACTGAGGGCATCAACTGTTTCGTCTCATGTTGGTTCAGAGTTCTCCAGCTTTCCAGAGACTGCAAAGAAATGTGACAATTATTCTGAACTCAAATTTCATTTGGGAATTTTTCAGAGCAGCAATACAAATGATTGTCCTTTACTTTCCCTTGTAAAGTCCTTAAACAACTGCTGGCAGCATATAAATAATACTTCATGATTTCTGAACAGCCTATGTCTAATTCCAGAGGTGGTGTATGGGTTTTCTGCTACTCTGCTTCAAACCAGTAGATTTTATTTAAATACATATATAACCAATATCTTCTATTTAAATACTTAATTATTTATTACATGTTAAGTACTTGTTTATTAAATAAATATTTCAATTAACCATATCAGTTCAACGACATACTTAGGGAGGAGAATACTTAGCAATCAACTGAATGCTAAGATCTGCATTGTAACAGCAGTTGCACGACCCAACCTGAAATGTCACGTAATGTTTTCTTCACCTCTTTTCTGTCCCGTTATGTTTTTGACGGAGCACTGTGTAATTAAAATACAAAATGGTATTTTTACAGCCACCGACTTTCAGACAGTGGATGAACTAAATATTCCAACAGCAGAATCAAATGCTTGAAGTAAACTCTCTTCACACTGTTTTGTAAGAGTGCTACAGACAAAATGTGCTCCTTGACAAAAATCCCAACTCCAGATCCTTCCAGAGAGCGAAATCGAAGAATAAGAGGAGCATCTTTGTTCCTAGAGCTGGAAGAAATCTGTGGCATTAGCAACTGTTCAAAGATGACACTCAACAACAAGGCAGGGACCACCATCTAATTTAAGGCGGCTGGAAGAGAGATCCAGAGGACTGTGCTCCTCGGGAGGTGCTATAGCCTACAGCCAGCAGAGACAAGCAGAACAGCTTTCCTAACAAACTCAAACCATCTCTGGATGAAAAGACTTCTGCGCACGTTCCCCAGGATGTTAGGAAAAGATTGTTATTTGAGATGTATCTACAGGTCTTCCAAAGGCTTCATGCTCCTGGTTGTCTTTTAACTTGTGCCTGTGAGACCTGGTCTTCTGGATCTTGGGATGCTGTGGTTGTCACACAGATGTATAATCTCTAAACCAAACAGATCATTGTTCTTAATTTATGACTACAGATAAATATGCTTGTAGCAAGAGGAGGTGAACACCTTTTTTTTCCCTCTAAACCTGTGCACTTCTTCAGGCTCAATACAGCCTAGTGACGTACCACTACTGCAGTCCCTATTTTACATCAACTACGAAAATAATGACAGAACTAGTAAGAAATTTGTCTAAGGTCACAAGTAGAAATCAGCGTCACGCCAAGTACAGTGTGACCCTAGTAGTGGTCCTGTGCCAGGACCTCTGTCTCACCACTACCTCCTTCCCTCAGAAAATGTTACCAAAGCCACTGAAGAACACAACGATGTCTCTCTGCCTGAAAGATACCTGTGAAATGTGTCTGCTGCATAAGCCATGGGAAAGGCACATCAACAAATGAGGCAGCTTAGTTCAGATTTATTTCCCCCAAATGGCAAACAGCTTGCAATTACTGTGGAGAGACACACACCCTCTGTCCGCATGCGAACTGTGACAGACACCAAGGTTGGTCTCCACATCCAGGACCTCAGTCTGCCACTGTACCACCTGATCACCTAGAAGCACATATTTGATCTAATGAGTGGTCATTATTGTAACCTAGCTGCCTGTCATTAATCGAAAAGGCAGGAAAACACAAGAGAAAATGTGATGTGACATAAGGTTTCCCTGTAATAAGGAAACACAAGGTCAGTACAATACTGACTTTATACCTATCCACCTGTGAATGAGTGTTCTAATCTGCTCCTGTGGAGCAGCCTGAAAGACAAGCAACTTTTTTATTATTATTATTTTTAAATAACCTTGGGAAGGGGAAATGACCTGTGAAGGTTTCACAGACGAGGGTCACGGCACACTCCCTCCTGAGGAAGCGTTTAAAACCACGGGATACTCGAAGACATTAAAAGTTTCTTCTTCCCTTGACAGGCAGAACATTTAAATCAAGACACTGCAATCACAGAAGGCCTGGGAAAATGTGGTTTTTTTTCTCTTCTGTTCAGACAACAAAAATCCCCTCCCCGCACATCCACCTTCTCCTGATGCTATGTGTACTCCTCTCGCAGACTCATAATGCTGTTACGTATTGTGTCGAGTCATTACATCAACATAATTTCAGTGGAGTCACGTTTTCAGTGAACTCTGCGTCTACCATGAAATAATAAGTTGGCCTGACCATCCCAATGTGGGTTGTTTTTCTTCAGTAGCCCAGCTTGCCTCCCAGTGCTTCAGAGCTCTGGATGCTCAACCACACAACCACAGAATATTTTAAATGACATATCGCTATGAAGAACTATGAAGAGCAATAAAACACTAACAAAATCGCAGAGCTTCACGCCTACTTCTACAGCTATATATGTACCTGCTCATAGTATGTGTGTGTGGCTCTTCACAACAGACACAATAAGCCCTGGAAACAGATCCTCGCCAGCCTGGCATGGTAGCATGATGCCTGCACGCCATAATTTCACCTGGATGGATATCCATATGGGAACCTTTGCGCAGCAGCAGACTGGCATCAGAAATCACTTGGGCCAATCCTGGAGTAACCCATTACTCTCAGTGGATCTGAGGAGCAGAACTGACTGCCTGAGAAGCACAAATTCCCAGGCGTCCCCTCGCAGGGCACGCTGCGTCTGGCTGCTCATGCAGAGCCCAGTGCTTCTCGGTTTGCGCTTCCCCTATTTTCTTTCATTTCACGTTTCTTAATGCAGTTCTCTTGCTTTGTTTTTCAGACAGCATGTGCCACTAAAGGCATAAGAGGATATGACAGTGAAAGGTCTAAACTTCTCTCGCTTCTTCCCACATCTACAATCTTCATACATTAACACTGTACTGAAAGTCAATTACCATTACTCCTGAGTAGTAGAAACAAAGCACTTGCTAGCAAGTGTTCCATAAGCGTAACATAGGTATCAAGTAACAAGACAGTAAAACCTTTAAAGTTTTCTTTACAGCCATTAATAACCTCTGTCCAGTTTTTCTTTCATGTCAGTACTTTTTTAAGAAAATTTAAGAGAGGGTAGTATGTCTGACCTTGTTTGCTCGACCAGCCCAAGACCGACAGACATTTCAGTAAGAGCAGATCAGCAGTGCTTACGTTTACACGGGAGAATGAAGACCGTGCTAGGAATACACCAGTTAACAAGTATGGAAAACCAAAAAAGGTGAACACTGTATGGAAAACTGTTAAACCACATTTCTTCCAGAGCTAAAAAAAATTTCTAGGGAGTACAGCAGAAATCATTCATCGCTATTTGTGGACCCAAGCTGAAACAGTGGGCATGACCAACTCAGAAGAGTGAGCTCCTAAGGTCTTCAGATCTGCACATTTTTGAGCTCTGGGATAGCTGATGTTTAACCCCAAGTCCCTTGCTGCACAGCCACCCAATTGTGGTCACTATCCAAACCTTCTTTGCAGAGGCTGTTTCCCCATAAATACTGAAAATGCTTCAACAACTTGAGACTAAAGCAAAAGCTTCTTCTGGGGGTTACACAAATAAAACTCTGCATAAAGCCATCTGCAAAAGAATTTATGTTCTGCTATTCAAAAAAAGCATCAGAGCTAACTATTATTGTGTGACTGTCTTCTCAGCCGTCACCTCTCTTTTCTAACCAGGGTTTTAATTAGTGTCGTTAGAGCTGGCTGCTTAGTTTTGCATAAAACCAACCTCCCTGCATTGCTATGGGAGCATTTTTATAACTCTTTACTGATGTCCTGAGGAGTAAGTGATGAGCTTTAACTCACCCTGGCTTAAAGAAAAGAGCACTTGATAGACCTCCAGCCATTTCATTGTATATTCAGATCTTTCAGCCCAAAATTCAAGTGTAGACATAACTGGTTATTCCGTATTGACCTATAGAACATCAGGGTTTGTTTAACTCAAACACCATCAGTGTTTTGCAGTGAAGCTGCAAAACTGTTTATTTAAACCTAACTGTTTTCAGAGTCTCGGAGACATTCTTCTAGGGCTGAAATGTTCCAGGGTTTTGCTCCCATATTAGGGTGAACTCTTTTTTCACCCTGAAGTGTGAGGAAAATCCTCCTTGGGACTTCAGAGTTATGCAAGAAATCAGTAGAAAGGGGAGCGGAGAAGAATGAGGATTTCCCTCCCTCTCATTTTGCAAATGTGTAAACAATTCTTTTCCTCACAAACTTACAAACACCTTTATTTTAAAACCCTGTGGAGTGATACACTCCAAAGCCAGCAGGAATCCCTCGAATCACCCAGGCCTACCCCTTTTGTAACATAAGATAAAGAAAGTCTTCCAATAATTTCCATAACAAACCAATAATGTCTACTCAAATGACAGGATATTCTTCACAAACATTTCCAGTGTAGATTTCAAGATTGCAAGTGATGGAGAATCCCGCGTATCCTACAGGAGGTATTTGTTTTTGATTATTTCTGCCAACACTTTTTATTTCTTTGACGAGATTTTTTTATAATTCATTACACGATAAAGTATGAAGTAGCTGGGAGGAAAAGAAAACCCAAGTATGTCTAAGGCATACTCAGCGCGCACCAGCCAAAATCTTCAGCAGACCAGTATAGGATCAAACATCCTCATGGCGTTGTAATGCGTATTCTACTTATCTGTACTGCCCCACTACAAAGGTAAGAAAAAGAGAAGCTGGAACCTACTTTAATTAAAATTCACTGAAAATAACAGGCTTAAAATGTTACGTTACTACGCAGAGGGAGATTTTTCCCCCCCGTTATTAAAGATATTTAATTAAATGCAAGAAAAGAGCATTAACTTTTATTTCCAAAATCTTAAAATGCAGAAAGACATGAAAACACAGATATTTTGAGGAGCTTCATTTTCCTTTGACCGTTCCTTCACGTTGCTCTGACTTGGTTGGGGTTTCTGGTTTACACTAGCGATAGCTAAAGAGAAACTGGACCTGTGGTTATTCCAACAACACTACATCTAGTTCACTGTGCATAACTAAGTATTTTATGGCAGAACACTTCCCACCCCTAAGGTACCCCTGGAAATATGTTCAGCAACGACATTACCTAAGGGCAAAGGCTGGCTTGCCTGAATGCAAATCCAGCTTAGGTCCACCGGTCAAAACTTTAGGAAGGAGATTTCCATGATTTTTTAATACGATGCAGTAAGCTCTAACTTTGAGTTATTTTGAAGTAGGTATTTAGCATATAACAAAACTATATATTGATCTGCTTTTCTAAAAATAAAATAGGAATAGAGGAGATTTCACACATACTGTATGACAATCAATGTCTCTATGGAAGTGTTAACTTTGAGTGTCTCCAAATTGAGAGCCAAAACAAATTTCTTTTTCCTATTTCACTTGAACATGTAATCCTAATGCTGTATCATAGTAAGTGTACATCACATACTGCTAAATACATTTAAAGAAATCTCTTCTAATATTAAATTGGAAAGTTATGTTCTTGATACATGGAGATCCTTGAGGAGTAGAGCTGGAATAGCTCATGAACTCAAGGGGCACAGAAGGACAGTGTAACACTTGCAGTGGCTCACCAAAAGCAAACGTGAAGTGAAAATCTGTTCCACAGCCCCACGTGGCTACCAGGCAGCAAAGCTCTGATGCCAAGGCTGACACCCTTTGAGAAAAGGGCCTCCTCCACTCCAAAGCTGCAGAACCTAGCCAGGTATCCCAGAGACATCCGAGCCTCTTCAGACAACGAGACTGACTGCAAGCACGCACACGGCCTTTGCACCACCACATCAGAAGGACATCTTCCTCACAGCCTTGAAGATACTCTTCTGTGCACAGAGGGTGAGCAAGAGAGAGGACTACAGACCAAAGCTAAAGTTCAAGAACTTAAGTCTTGGAAGAAACCCAGACTTTGTGTCCTATTGATGAGCACTGGAGTGACATCTACAAGATGCTGCTTCTACTGAAGGTATGAGGGCCATGAAGACCAAAAGCAGCACACCCTGTCAGATCCTGAACTCTGTATTCTGAGACAAAAAAAATGCAAGAATATTTGCTAAAGATTAGATTCTTTAGCATCAATCTCTCTGCACACAAGGGGATATAAAACAAATCCGTCACTTCCAAAGTTTGGAAACAAAACTCTGAATTCCCATAAGAAGTGACAGTCATTACTGGCCAACGTGAATTGCAGTATTTCCTCTCACGCCGTCCGCAGAATTTTTCCCCAGATCATTCTCTCCAAAATAAGGGCAAATTAATCACATTTGTTCGGGTGTGAAAGTAACAAGACAAATGCTTTATTGTAGGGTGTGGCGCTTCTGCATAGTCCTTTGCTTACTCAGCTTAATCTGGTTAGATGCAAACAAGATGTGCTTTCATCAGCGCGGTGTTGTGCCGGGGCCCCAGCAGTGCCTATCACGCTGTCCTCTGCAGATCAGAGTCTCCCTGGCTTGGAGCATAGGTAGAGTAAGTGACATCCCATCTGCAGGCAGCCACAAATGTGGCTTCACACAGAGAAAATTCTGTATTCCGGGGGATAAATTGAGGCCACCAGCTATTATCCAGACATGCCCCTTGTTCAAGTCAATATAGTAGGTCATGTCCAGCTGCTCTCAAGACGAAGGCTGGGACCCTCTCTAGCCTTCTAACAGCACCAACGCACTTTCTTTTAAAGCATTTAGAGAGGAACGAAGCTGCCTTCTCTTTTCAGACTGGTTTCAGGGAAGCCAGCATATGAACAGAGATCAAGCCTAAAAACTTGTGGAAAAGATGGCTTTCTCCTATTCTGCTTTCCTACTCCTTTCTTTTTCCATACCCACACATCTTCCTCCCAAACCACCCAAAAGTTCTTCAGGCAGCTTTTTAGGTTGTTCTACATATACAAGTCAAATCAAAATGATGTCTTTTTTTTTCATTTATGTTTTCCAGTTTATCTCAATGCAAGCCTGACTATGAAGAGACTATTAATTTAGAAAAAAAGCACAGGCTGTTTTCATAAAACACAAAATAATCCTACACTTCTGTTCTGAAATAAGATTGTTCATGCAAGAGACTTTGCTAAAACAAAGAGGTGTGAATTAAAACAGGCTTCATTATGTTTGTGAAAATTAATCTCTTTATGAGCCCTAAATGAGAACACAGTTTGCTTTTTTCATACCTCTCTCTCAAGCATTAACTTCAATAGCAAAGGCACAGATGGTAGCAAACACTGTTTTGTAAAGGGCCCCCTCACTGTATGCCATTCCTTGGTAGGAGAACCTGGAATTTCATTCGTCTGCCTCCAGCCCAAGTCATGCATCATCTCTGTTATCAGCAGAGAGGTGGGAGAAACTGAAACCACAAACCATACAAAAACTGCTGGTGCTGCAGTGTTTAAATACAACTTCACGGGCAAAAGCTCCCAGGCTTCCCCTCGAGCCCACCCAGTCATGCTCGAGACCCTTTCCTCAAAAACTCTCAAATTTCCTTAAATTTGCATGTATCTGTACCTACAGCAGTACTTGTCTATCCCAGTATATATTTCTAAGTTCAGTTTGCAGCCTGTGACAGTCTGCCTCGCAGGTTTGGCTAAAATAAACCTAAAAGCTAAGGCGTCAGACCTCAAAGGTATTTCAAAAACCTAACCACTATGCAGGCAGGAAAATCTTCTTAATTTCAGAGAAAGAGTTTACTAGCAAACTGGTTTCCAGGATTGGATCTCATCGGTGTAAATCAGGTTCCAAAAAGCCCATTTTCTTCCTCCCCACCTTCAGCCCAGAGGCACCTTCAAGGCAGGAGTGCCATTCCCGCCGGGACCAAGGCAGCTGGAGGTGGCATCTGACGCTCTGTGCTACCGCCTGCAGTCCTCTCGCAGCCACCGCAGACAGCTGGACCCGGACAGAAAACGCTGCCCTTCGCCCCGCCAAGCACACGCAGCATGAACCTGGCCCCTGCTGTCCGCGCAGACCCCAGGAAAAGGGCAACACCTTCCCAAAAAAGGAATCGGGAGACACAAAAAGGGTGAAGGGCAATGGGAAGGACGTCTGGATCCGGCAGCAGGCTGGAACAGAGGCTGCGTCTACACTCGACGCTTCACTTTCAGGATGGATGCTGACGGGGTCTGCTGGCTGCCTTCCTCTTTGCCTGGCCTTGAAAATCCCGTCTCTCGACAACGAAGCATCGTTGTTGTAGAGCAGTGTTATTGCTAAAACTCTTTGGTCTGTCTCAAAATCAGATGTTCTGCTTTGCAAAGGTTTATTTGTTTTACACGCACACCCACCTGGGTCTATTAAATTCAGGACTCTCGCAACAGTTTTCCCTTTCTTCGTTCCACCCTTTGCAGCTGCAGAACAGCATGATGTATTCAGAAGAAAATAATGGACAAAAAACTTGATTTGGTTTTCAGACTTTAACCCAATAAAATTGTTTCCAGTTTGGGTTTTTCTTCTCATTAGAGTCCAAACTCCACAGGAGTTACAGACACCATGTTCCACTCAGGGGGAGCTCAGGACATCACAGAATGCGGACTTTACTACACAGCTTTTTCATTATTGTTTGCAGGACGAGGTATGGTCTTTAAAATAGAAAGGCTCTATTCCCAGCTTTCCAACTGTCTGGTTGTTCACCTCTGGCCAAAATGCCAAGCTTTGCTAACCGCTGTGAAACAGGATTATGAAACGCAAGCAACTGCAGGCAGTCTTTGAAATCTGCACAGGAAAACTGCTTCAGACAAGAATCACACCATGTCTCTCTATATGGGTATACACACATACACTGAGCAAGCTTCCTTCAGAATTTAAAAAAAAAAAAAAAAAATCCAGCTTTACTCTGGTAGCATCTTTCAACTCCTCTACAAATAGTACCACTGAAATGCAGGCATTATATAAAGGACAAAGGAGCAAAGGTTTGGACAGGGATGCCAAAACAACTTCTGTAAAAAACCTACTTAGTCTATTAAAAGTCTTGGTCAAGCTCTTAACTTTCTCCTTGCCTCAGTTTCCATAGATGGAAGTGGAATGAAAGAATCTGGTATGATGGTAAATACATTGTTACTTCAGAGGCACTTAGATCCCTCAGTAAGTAGATGTCTCCTAAGTATCTACAGTTCTCCTAAGCAAAGTACGGAGGATTACACCTGACAGCTGGTGTTTCCAGCTCTGCATCTCACCCCATTCTGGATGTTATCATCCCTTGATAGGAGAAACAGTAGCGACAACGTGCCTGTGTACCAGGTACCTCAGCTCACACATTCCTTCCTCCCCCCCAGCAAGTCCAACTTCTCCCACAATCACTGAGCTTCCAACAAACGAACGCACTGCCTTTCTGCTACCCTCACTACGGAGGGACAACACAGCAGAGGGTTCTACCTAGTGATGATGTTTCAAGAGCCCGAGGCGGAAAGATGTGCAGAAAGCAGTGGTCTGAGGTTACAGGAGCACAGTTCTGATCTCCACCCAGGCAGAGTTCACACTGAACTCCCTGAGAGCCAACACAGAGGAACCCTGTAGAGAGCTTTACCTTCATGAGAGAGGTCATGGGTCTCTGGTTAATCAGAGGGAGGAAAAAGCACATTCGGTTCAAGTGAAAATCCTTCTGAAATAATATTGTAAGTGTGTTTGTATTACTCAAAGAACAACTTTAGTTTTCTACCACTTCATGCTTTCCTTATTAAAATCCTTGATTTCACATCATAAAACTTCCAGGGCTTTTCTACTGGGAATTTTGTGTGATTTTCTTAGTTCTTGATTGCATCTATCCTTTGCCATTCCAAGAAAACGTAACGCGTTATCAGTTAACAGATATCCTTAACATCATTTCTTGAGTGTTACTCCATTAAGAAAGCAACTAGCATGGTCAAAAACGTCTAGCACTATTGATTTATCTGTGTATCTCGGGTGAAAAACGTCTTTCCATAGCTTTCTGTGCTATAGGAACACTGTCCCTCACTGCACTCGTCCTCTGAAAATAAATCTCCAGAGAGCAATTTTGCTTTGTGACAGTCACAGTGACATCAGGGTGTCTCCCCACACGAAAAGATCACTGCCTGGTTCCCCAAGTTCAAGACTGCACAAACTCTCATGTGTCGAGACAGGTGCTGGCCGTTTTTATTCCTTTTCAGCTGGGAAAGAGCAAAAAATCTGAGCGGTTAAGGTGAGATTTTAGCAGCCCTCAAGCCACGGAGAATCAGAAAACGTATGCATTTGAGGTGTCATTCTTTTGACAGACCGGGTCAAGCCAACGCTACCCAACACAGCAACCCATTTATTTGTGGGTCTCTTCACACAGACACCCAGCGCTTACCAGCTTTGTGCTCTGGAAGGGGCATAGACTAGCAAAGTTACACAGTCCTCGGGTGAACCTTCTAAACGCAGGAGGCCTGGTTTTCTTCCCCCCTACCCGTGGCTCGTGGGTAATTAACGCCATCTCTGGGTTTACCGCCGAGGGAGGCAGAGCAGAACTGACTTATCCCCGCAACTTCTGACCCGACTGCAGCACACTAAGCCCGAGACGCCTCAGACAAGATACCGGAGAAGTCAAACACCCACAGTTTTTCTACCAGCAGACCGCTCTCCCGCACTTCGCCCGCCGATGCTCGGCCGACCACCCCCCCCCC
>Ga0065711_1002789_pt1 | contig 42257 bp, 20 predicted proteins | sample Hoacrofraction12_FD_59098 | JGI IMG/M metagenome (GOLD analysis project Ga0065711, IMG submission 59098) | Hoatzin crop microbial communities from Cojedes, Venezuela - Epithelial fraction 12 v2 (version 2) | ecosystem: Host-associated > Birds > Digestive system > Esophagus > Crop | place...
TTACCCCTCATCCTGTCACTGTTGTCTCTACTAAAAAGATTGTCCCCATCTTTCCTATAGGCTCCCTTTAAGTACTGAAAGGCTGCAATCAGGTCTCCCCGCAGCCTTCTCTTCTCCAGGCTGAACAAGTCCAACCTGCAGTGGCTATTTTTTTTCTTCCTTTAACTTGTTTGAATGCCAGTTCCCATGCAGGATTTGACTTTGTCAATAGTGTTCATTTAATCCTGTACTGTTTGCAGGATTTTGAGAGTAAAGGCATGTTTTTTAAATTGTTTGCTACAGTTTTACAATTTGCTGCAATTCAGTCTTTGCCTGAATATTATTACTTTTCTGATAATGGAGAACTGCGCACACATACCAACACTGTCTGTGCTGATGGATTATCCTAGACAGACTACAACACTGTGGCAACAGCAGGAAAAAAAAAATATGATTTGCACTTAGAAAATGGTTCCACAGAAACATTGGAATGAAATAAACTTTTCATTTTATTTACTGAATTGCCATAGTATGTCTTCAAGTCCCCAGTCTTTGCTTTTACATAATCATCCTTCAGGTATTTATTACTTTTATGCTTTTCATAATAAACTTTACAGTAAAGAAAAATAGTAGCTAAAATAATTAATATTTAAACTGATTAGTTTTAGGTTTAACTATATTTTCAAGCAAAAAACCCTAAAGTTTAGCAGAGTGACAACAGATCTTTGTTTCTGTATTTGCAGAAAAGAACTACTAAACGCTTATTTACCAAGTCTGCTTGAATAATGTATTATTTAAGATCAAAAGGAAAAGTTTTCAGTTTTTTGAGGCTAATTCATTATTTCTAATAGGCTATATTTGCTAAGCTAGTTTCCGAACTTGTTTTGCAGAATTCCAGTAAGCCTTGGGATTGTCATAACTTGTCATTTCGCCCGTCACAGCTCCTGAACCAAAATATTCCTGGTCTGATAATGAAGTAACATCTCTGTCTATCAGAGTATGCTTTCAAGAAGGATGCATTGTATCTATTGATAACCACAGACCATAACAGTGTAAATGAAATAAATAGCTGTGATTAAATTTTCAAGACTGACTTTTCCAGTAGATAATGAAGTTAGAGAAAGATGTGAAGGTTGTTGGGAAGAAGGGCAAGTGTAACTCATTGGAACTGGGGGCTTTATTAACATGGAGAGGTGTTCGGTGCAGATGGAGAAGTCTGTTAGGGTACCATGTGATGAGTGGATGTTAAAGCTTTAACGGGATATTTAAAGATGCCTTCTATGTAGTGACTTTCATTGTGTGTCAAAATAGTGACTAATACTAATACATGGAATAAAACAGCATTGGTTTTAGTCATGTCCTTAGAAGTCCCTCCAAGGCAAACCCATCACTTTCTAAGATCGCATTTGATTACTATATATGTTGTAATCTCATCGAACTTTGAGCCTTGAGGCTGCATTTGTTATGTGCATGTGTGATCTGCACTTTTGGAGGGGAACACAGCACACTGCTGTTAGCTCAGCCACCTGCTGGAAATGCGTTGATTTCCTGGCCATAGCCATTTGGAATCCAGCATTGCAGGCTCTTGTGCAAGTAAAACCCTTCCCAGGGATGGAAATCTCCACTGAGTTTGTAAAACAGGTAGCTGTTTTACAATTCTATATGTGGCATACAATTTGGTAAGCAAAAAGCGCATAAAGTGGATTATATTTAAATATAGAAATTATATGTAAATTATATTCCTTCTCCAACTGGAAAATAAAATAATTTGAGTCTCCAAAATAATACCTTTGGACGCGTGTCATACGCTTCTAATGAAGGGAGGAGACTGTGTTATTGCAGAGGGACTGCCTGGTCTCAGGAGTTAATCCAACAAGCTGTACCTGTTGGTGTCACACAGCTGTGCCGTTTTTCCAGCTGCTCCAACTCTGTCTCTGCAGCAGTTCTAGGTGAGGCTGATCCAAACCAGATTTGCTGTACAGAAGGAAAATAATAAATAACTCTATGGTTGGCAAATCCAGCTTCCTAGGTGCAGAAATGATTCCAAACACCTTTCTTCTTGGGCTGCTAGGAAAGAACAGTTGTGCATCTGCTGCTAATTGGGCTGTTTGGTACCAGCAGAGCAGGCTTCTGCAAAGGTCGGGGTCTTATAGAGGCTTCTAGGCTTTTTTTGATTTTTTTTTTTTTTTTTAAAGCCCATAGGAAGTCATTTGACAAGTGTGTGAAGTAAGGGAAAAAAACTATAAAGGGCACAACTTCTCTAGGGTTTTTAAGCAGTGATAAATCCCATTTTTGTATGTGTGTAAATATTTCATCTCTTAGTGTACAGAACATGAAATCATGCAATGCATGCAAATCAAAACCTGAGTGCTGTGAGTTTGGATGTGTGGGAATTTGGCAGTAACAAATCTGATGCTAACTACTTTAATAAAAAAATCCATATTAAAAGATTTTAATAATGACTTTATCTCTGCATGAATCATATCCTCCTTTTTGGTCTTTTTGTATACGTTATACATCCTACTGTTTTTTTTCCTCCACTGCTAGTATTTGCATACTGTATTTTCTTGCTGAAACTATCTATTTAGTGTGTGATTTTTATTGTTCACTTCACCTCTATTGCCATATAGTTTTACTGCCTTTAAAGAAAATACAAATAGTTCCACGTTCTGTTGTTGCAAAGGTGAAGAAGCCATTATGCTTGTGTGGCCACTGCTTAACACTCTTTCAGTGGCTATCCTGAAAAAGAAATACTGGTCTATTCATGCCACACAAGTTCAGAGGAGGTGGTTGCTGCACTACATTTGGCAACTTAGAAAATATTAATAACGTGTACTCTTTGTATGGATGTGAATGGCACATTGAGAGACAATACTTTGAAATTGGGAGTATAATTACAAATAAAAACATCAATTGTCCTCTTTCCATAAGTAATACCGAATTACTGAAATGTGTTTAAAATCAAATGCAGTTCTGACTAGACTGCAGGAACCAATGGTTTAAAGCTTTTGATTTTTGCTTTATCTCTAGGCCAAGAGTCGAAATTCATGCCATATCAGTAGTCATCAAAATTAATTTACCTATCAGATGATTGACAAAAAGACTTCTTAAAATTGAGATCTTAAAGTTTTAATAATACTGTATGAAAGGGCTCTGCCGTATTGGAAAACTTGCAATGCTGTAAGAACTTAAACCTGAAGGCTGTTTTGTATGTGATGAGCATAGATGTTCCTGGTTTAGCCTCAGAAATAGAAAACAGGTTTGAAGTGAAAGTTCAGGGAGGATCACGCCCGGAATTGCGTTTATGTACAATGTGCAACTTTTCCCTTGAAGAATGGGCAAATAAATCAAAATAGCACAACGAGGGCTTTCTACATCACAGCAACTCTGCCCAGTCTGGGTGTGCATGTGTGCACAGGAGTGTCATTTATAGCTTCTCAGTTTGTAACACCTCCCTTTGCCACTTTGTACTGCCCCAGTTGCTAATGCAGGTGATACACTGAGGGCCCTACTCTGGGGACAGCAGCATGTAGATGTGAAGAGCTGGGCCGCAGGAAAACCAAGACAGAACCAGGAGGTATCTGCATCCCTTTTTCTGTTCAGACCCTGCTTTACTGGTTGGTGCTGATTTTTTGAATGAAGCTCTTAATTCTCCCGATAAGTTTCAAACTTATTACAGATTTGTGCCTTTTCCAACAAACAGCCATGACATTGCCACACTTGCTGCAGGAGAGACTTGAGATAAAATATACCCCTTTTCAAAGTAGATTCAACCCCACATCTTTTATATCTGAGGAAAATCCCTGTTCACCATGTTTTAGGATCTTGGGACAGCAAGGACAAAGGGGCAGAAAAGAGTATTTTTTTTAACTTGAATATGTTCCTCAGATGTAATCTGCAGGGGGGAAGAGACCATCTTCTCTGTCTCTCTGCAGAAGCTGTGCCACTGAGGGCGAGATGCTGGGATGAGCCACAGCCAGTCCTGCTCTGTGAAAAGGAGAAAGCGCTGCCTTATGGCACTTTCTCTGGCTGTCATTTTAAAGAAAATCACAGCTTTGCCAGTGCTTTGGGGAGCCTGGTCCTTCTGCATGCTAGATGTGCTCTGTGTGTACCTGCTGAAAACAGCCCTTTAGGAGTTTCAGGTGGATAACTTAGTTTCATGTTATCAGTCAAGATGCTCCCATGATTCAAGCAGAGAGCTGCTAAATTCTTTCAGTCTCTTACAGAAAATGGTAGGTAGCTATAAAGCATTCAAGTAATGTTTAAGACAATTATGAATTTGGGTGCTTCTGGGTGTGATGGCAGATGAGGTTGGACAGAGGAACATAAGGAGTGGAATCCAGGCAGATCCTCTCTGGATAGTGAACCCTCAGGTATAGTGTATCTGTCGCAGGCAGAAGTTGAAACAGCACATGCCTTACCAAGAAAAGTAAAACACCTGGAGAGCTGAAGCATCCCAAAAAGATTTCTGCAAACAAAGACGACTCGCTGTATTTTTCTTTTCCTCCCCTTGAGCATGGATTAAAAACTGCATATGCCAGAATCTGGATTCTGTGTTTCTGGGGTTTTTTTGTTTGCTTGTTTGGATGGTTGGGTTTTTTTGGTTTTGTTTTCCTGTTTGGTTGGTTTTGGTTTTATAGCAGAATCAAGATTCTAACCTCCTTTTGTAGCTGTCATCTTCCTTTTATCCTCTTCCCTTTCTCCCTCAGGCTTGATTCTGTTCAATCTCTTTCTGTGTAGTTGATGTAAATTTATGTAAACTATGCACTAAATGCATTTAGGAGGTTTTTAGTTTCGGTAACTTTTTCCCTAGTTATCTACGGGCAGTGCAGCATCAGCAAATCTGTTTTTTGTTCCTGAAGCTGCAATTGGTTTTCTAGCTGCTGATAAATCTTCCCATCCCGAGTTTAGGAAGTGTACATTTGTACACTTACACTGCGTCTCTTTGCCCCATGCATTTTAAACTGCTTTAGGCATGCAGCAGTCAAGGGCACTCCTTGCGCACAAGGAGGAAGGGCAAAGCATTTGTTCCTTTATGAAAAAGGATAGAGCACAGTACTAGAGAAAATCTAAGTATAATTAAAGTTAATGCTGTGAATCTTATTACGGAACATCCTCATCAAAAAGCAACACGAAAGCAGAAAGAGCCCATGTTCTTGAATCTGTGGCAATACTAAGCTGTATGTGCTGTAGCTGGTAGAATAATAAAGTGAATCAACCTTGAGTTATTTGAAGAGGACTCTTCTCAGTCTGCCATGCTAGAGTCAATTCCAGGAAACCTCCCTCTCCTTGACAACTACTGTGTGATAAACAGCTTGTATGCCTTATGTGTGGGAACAAAGTCTCTCTCTGTAAGAGATTCAGAGAAATCGAACCAGTGTGAGTCTGCATCCCCAAAGTGTTTGAGAAGTGATTTTTCTGTAGCTGGCAGATAGCCAGCTCTGGCTGGTCCAATGAACATCAAGAAAATGTAGAAAGGAGGTAGAGCAGTCTAAGAATGATAATCAGGACATACATGCTACAGTGATTTTGGAACAAAATTAGTACGTTATTCAGGTCTGGATTAAAATTACTTAACCTGCTTTGCCTGCCAGAAACTGTTAATGATTGTAGTAAGGAGTAACTGGCTATGCTCTGGTATAGAACGTCCTTATGTAAGTTTGTAGGGAAAACGAAAAGGAACAAATTATTACTGAGGAAGCAACAGCAATGGGTTTAATTCGAGTAAGTTCATGATATTTCAGTGTTAACAGCTGAAACCAGTAGAAGTGGTTATGATGATGTTTTAAAGTAAAGAAATAAATTTCAGAATCTTCAGAGGATCCTGATCTTCACATTTTTCACTTCTTAATAGCACTTAACTTACTACCTACTTTTTAAATTTCAGCTCCCAGCCCAAATATTTGGAATGACTTTTTGGGAGGAGGATACACAGGTGACAGTGAATAGTCACCGTGTATCTCTTGATGTGCCTGTGAGGCTGTGTTTCTGAATGTCATCTGCACTTTAAAGTCTTTTCAAACGCCTTAATACTAAAGGCATTTTTCATAAAGAAACTGGAAACTATATGGATCTCGCTTCTGCACGCAAAATGATGATCTAAGAAAACTTTACTGGTGAAATAAAGGAAATTGAATCTGTAAAATGAAAAAGAAAAAATTCAGTTTGCCTATGCAAAAGCGTAAAAAATTGTGATAGATGACTCTATCAAAATACATGCAAGGAACAAAGCTAAATCAGTACTATGCATTCCCTAAATTCCCATGTGGGAAATGGAAATATTTTCCCTCTTGCTTTTCAAACAAAGAAACAGTACCAGTAGTAGTAATAATAATAAACAGTCTTTTTGTTATCATCAAAATGAAATACTGTCCTAAGTCAGGTCGACATGTCAGAAGACTTAATGAAGGTAATGATATACCCAAACATACCTCTCAATACGTAAGTCTTTACTCTAAAAAGAATATTTGTGTGACTTCGGTTGTAATTCTTAGGTATACAAAAGCTTTTAAAACATTGTGTCCAAAATAAGAGGTGAAACAACCAGCCCATTTTATTATAGTACTATGATAGTGAGCCTTCTGTCTTCTTCGCTACACTGCCCTAACTGCACAGCATCTTTTTATCTTTGTTTTATGTCTTCCTGTGCCCCATCTCTGGGTAACTGTCAACCATCCTGTCTTTTTAGAGTTACAGACCCCATACCTGTTTGCCCTGTCTGACCTCCCATAGTCTGAGGCCAGCCTCTGGGGTTAAACTCTACAACGAGGTTAGCTATTGAGCTGCTTGAAGATCTCAGCTGAGTATTACGCTAGCTGAATTTTGATGGGAGTATGACTTTGACCTTAGAAAGCATAAATGATTTGTGGCTTTCCCTGAGTATTATCATATGTCTGGAAAGAGTTGAGGACATTTGGAAAAGAAAGCCAAAAATCTCTGAAAAAAGAGATGGACGAATAATCAGTATCATCACAGATATTTTTCAGAATCTGTTTTTCATCTTTTCTAACAAGCAGATCTCAAAGTAAGGTAATTGTGTGCTACATGTGCACATCACCGTTATTTTCAGCTTAAACAGTTCAACAGGTTAAAAAGTAGTTTTGTTAATATGTAAATTGTGCAGTAAGACATTCCTAATGAGTGTATTAGTTTAAAGGCTTCCTGAGGCTAAAATGATAATAAAATGTAAAACAAGATGCCACAGGTATTATTATGGTCACAGAGAAATGTACATATTTCAGTGAACATTTGCAGAGGCAGATATGATGATTTCTGTTGAAGAAAAAATAGCTGCTGTGACTGAAAACCTTTTCCTAATAAAAATCTATTGGGAGGTAAGAGAACCAGTTCAAAGGCTTCTTTTTAAATCTCCATCACAGAGCGTTTTATTATGATAGCTGCTGTCCTGATGGTCAAGTGACAGGTTTTGCTATGGGTTTTGAGCTGTCCATTAAGTATAGCACCTCTGTTTTTTGAATGTTTTGAGTAGCCCACTGTGTAGCTATGGGCTGAAAAGTAGGAGACACAGTGGGAAGCTGAAGGGGAACGGGCCTCTGGAGCATTTAGTGTTTAATGGATTTACAGCTGCAGTGAAGCAGTGTGCAGAAATAATTCTGATTAGGCTTGGTCAATCAGATGACAAAATGAGCCCTGCACCTCTGTCATTCAGCTCAAAAATTCAGAAAACAATTTCTGCTTAAACCCAGTTAAACAAAAAAAAAAACCTGTTCAATCAGTTATATTTTAGCTAATTTCTTGATACAGTATGCTGTTTAAGGCACAGTGCAGCAAATAGTTAAGCTGTTTTGTTGGCTAAATTGCCTTTTTCATCTGGGACTTTGTTTGGGGAGGAATGAGTGAAACTATGAAAATAGCGATTTTGAGAATTGAGATTTTACGAGAATTAAATGTTAATAAATACAAATAACAGGTTAATAATGTGCCATGTTTGTGGTATGGTAAGTAGCTTCTTATTTACAGTTTCATGCCAACTGTTGTCATTAGCATATATGGTTGTAAATGTGTAATTAAAGAGTGATAACTTTTAATGGTAGAGGTTTTGCCTAATCAACACTTTATTATTTGGTGATAAGTCTTCACATCAAAAATAAATTGCCTGTAATTGTAACTTCTTTTTTTTTTTTTTTCCTTAAGATTTTTAGCCTTCTCAGCTAAGTCCTTTGCAGCTCTGGAAGTGTGGTCCATATGTGAAGTGGGAGCTTAGTTAAAATACTCTGGTTCTATTTCGGCAACTTTAAGAGGTCAGGCGGCTGCAGTCATTATTGAACCTCACTGGCAATCTGCTCTGAAGTAGATCCTTAAGTAGAGATTGTGCTTTTGTGAAGAAAAGCATTGTTCTAATAAGCCTTCAGAACAGAATAGGTTTCAAAGGAGCAGACGAGGTTACTGTTCTGAACTAATGCTGGTGCTAACAAATGCTGATGAAATTCTTACTGCTACCTATGAAAAGATGCAAACTTCCTAAAGTTAGAAATGTTTTAACTGGACTTAAAAAAAAAAATTAAAATCTGGGTTTGTGGCGGAAGTGAAAAGTTTTGAATAGGGTTTCTTTCTACAGGAGTTGAAAAAAGCTACTGTTCTGTACCAGTGTTGCTTCAAGGTAGTTTCCTGGAAAGCAAAGGTGGTCCAGAGGTTCATGTCCTGTGTGTGAAATCGGTGGCTTTCATACTGTGGACAAGCGCATTCAACTCATCTAAAATTTTTTCATTTATTTCTCGGTACATTTAAATTTTCTTTCTTGTACTGAAATTTCACTACTCAGCACAAATAGTAGCTTTTGCAATGATCTGCCTCTTGGACACTGTTGATGGAGACCAGAGGATTGCCCCAGTGGCAAGTCATCTAGTAGAATGAATATAAAGGAAAAATGAAATTAGAGCTCTACGTTAAGAAGCAAGTCACAGGTTGCTGCTTAGGCGGAAATTGTTGGTAAGATAAGATCTGGATAAAAATCTTGGTTGATTTTACTGGTTGCGTTGTTTATGCACTGTGTATAATGGGAAGGAACTATACATTTTTCTTCTTTTTGGTGATGGAAGTCAGTTACTCTTAAACAAAGAAATGGTAAAATATCCTAATAGAGTGAGCATGACTTTACTAAAAGGTTCATGCAGCTAAGCAGATTTAGCTGTGCTTTTAAATAAATACAGGGAACTGTTTAACCCCCATTGTATGGCTACAAAGCCTGTGCTGATCACACAGAAGCTTGGGAGGGCCGAGGACAAAGCAACGGGCTGCTGGAAGCGGCTCCCCTTGTACATGCTTCTGCACAGTCCAGCAACAGCAGGGCTTATCAGCAGAGTTCTGTCAAGGTTAGAACATGAAGGTATGGTACAAATTCTTACCTCTCACTAACAAAAGGAAAGGGGAAAAAAAAACCCAACCCCAAAAAGGGAACAGGACTAAGAGGACTGTATAGCTGTATGAACAAGGTAACGGCCTATTTCGCTTTTCTGATTCTCCTCAATCACTTATATAGTTGACATTTGTGTACCTTAGTATTAGTTTGATTTACTGGAATGAACGTACATGAGGAAACAGAGTTTATATCTCTGAGGAGGAGAATAAACCTATTCTATGTAATTTACTGAAATATTTGACTTTGGTTAGTAGTCTAGGAATTGAAATCAATAATTTGTATCCATGGAGGAAGGGCATGACTTTACAACATGTTAAAGATCAAATGAAATTTATATTCTGTTTTGATTATTATAATATGTGTAAAACTAAGGCATTGTTCTTACAGATGTTAGTGTAATCTAGGCTGGACTACTTGTCTTAGGAAGTGTCTTCATGAGGATGTGTGTATGAGAGATGAACAGCTGAACAGTTATTTCTGGTGTATTTTCAGGGTATTTTTTTGCATTATTACTTTTTGAGAATCATCTGGGATTGAGCACTACCAGAAGTAAGACAGATATAACAGAAAGATGGATCACTGCCCTCATCAGCCAACAGGGTAATTTCTCCTTTTCTGAGGGCTCCTCATCACTCCTTTCTGAAAGAAGAAATGATGTGAGGGTGAATAATGGAGCCCTGCAGTACTGGATTGCACAAAACTGCGTTTAAATATACTAAATAAATTCTATATGTCACAAAGCAAGTATTTTTCCAGGTCCTCTGAAAATTTTTTGTATTAAATATCTTTCTTAAGTATAGTAAAGTAAAAGGAAACTGAATTATATATGTATGTGTATATAGATACATTATTAATTTTAGGAGAAAGCTGCATATTGTCTCATTCTATTGCTTTTTAGGGTTACATTAAGAACATTAAAGTGTCTCGACCTTTTAATGAATATTCTGAATACATTTTATATAAAATCATTTGGCCAATCCAATTATAAAATAAAACCAGATTTTTTGTATTTTGAATTTTTTACATAGTTATGTATTAGAATTTATGTGTTTTTCATTCAAAATTTTACTTCTCTGAAGTCTATCAACACTATTAATAAAAAAATTTGTAAAGCAACAATACTATGTAAATTTTAGTTTTCACAAATTTTTAAATTAATAAGGACACAGTAAGCATAATATCAGGTGCAGAAAAGTAAAAAGTATGCTTTACTTTTCCACAACATGCTAGCAGCCAAACTCATACACAGAAAATGGAAAATTACGTGACCTCAAATACATCTAATACATTTAAAATCATGTTTCATCTAATCTATAGATTTCTTTAAACCATCTTTTTTGCTGCCCCCCTTGATTTTTTTTTTTCTTCCTTCTTTTATTTATTTATTTATTTTTAATTCATGCTATCCCACTCACTTGTGATTTTCCTGTAAGGGTACAAATACTCCTCTCACCTTGGAAACCAGACATCTGGTTATTAATTTACATCTTTGGACATGAGGGTTTCCTGGCTAGAGTGAAATATATAGGAGTTTACCTGTTGACTTCTATAAAACCATGCCACCAAGCCCTTCAAAGGATCCTCTTCATGCACTTAGCATTGTGAATAAAAATTCACATTTAACATCATTTGAAAAAACCCTGAGATTGCTTCTTTACGTCTTTATTCCCTCTGAGTTGATTTTTGGATGTTCAGGTGCTCTTCTGTGCACAATTTACAGAACTCTGCATGGATATGATTTCCTTGGAATTTTGAGGTTTTGTTAAGCTCCCTCCTGAGAGACTGTCAGAAAAAATACGTAATGTGACAGTAAAAGAATCTGATCATGGACTGTAAATAGGTTAAAGCCACAGATGTCAAGAAGAACTATAGCAAATATTTGGTTTTGGAACAGCATGTGTGTAGTCCAGGCATCCGAAGAGATTTATATTCTGACCATTTATTACCCAGCAACTGAAAACAGTTTGACTGTACTACAGTTTCTTTTCTCCCAATAAAACACTGAAAATTGTAATTCATTGTAGTATGTCCCAAACCATGTATATTATTACATAACCGTGTTTACTTCAAAAGAGTAAGGGGAACCAAGTGAGAGTTTTTTTCCCCTGCTTTTAATGAGTATTAGAAGTCTGGGAAAGTTTGCCTGCAGTGTCAACAGAGCTATGGTTTTCTGCTGTATGTGACATCTTACACAAGTCCTCTCTGGGTGTAAGATCAAGCCTAACTTTTAGACATAGCCCCTGAGGTTACAGCTGTTCTTTACTGGTAGTAACAGCAACACAGGGACAAATTCCTGTCATCAAGGTAGGCAAGGGCTGCCTTGCCTCTACATTTTAATGTTCTACAAAATTAGTTTTTTATAAAATAGAGTGATCATACTCACCTAACTTAATGTGAATTTCATCTGAGTACTGTGATGTTTCTGCAGCCCTAATAGGCTGCTAGTTAGTGTTTTTAGTTCACAGTATCCAAAATAGCCAGAACTGTATTGCAGCCCATCAAAGTGATGATTTTGCAGCGTAATACTGCGAGTCTGTGGCGTGTGCTCTGGCGTGTTGTGTGGAGGCAGGTGGAGTGTGCAGCTGAGGATGCAGTGCCTTGCATGGGAGAACTGCAGGACTGTCTAGAGTGGAGAACCAAAACTTGTGCAGTCTTACCCGTACTGCCCCTTGGAAGGGTCCCTTGGGCTGCCACATTGCCTAAAGCATACTCTGGTTTTGTCTTGGAGACAACGAGTTGGTGGACCGAAGCAGCCCGGAGGCGGTGTGAACGGCAGGGTAGATGTAACCATTACCCTTCTGTGATAGAATATGTGCGATCATTGTCATACTCGAGTGTTTTGATCAATCTAGAGCTGCATGCATGTAGCAGTTCTGAACTTAAGTTCTGTGTTGACTCTGGCTCATCAAGGTCCTGTTGGTTTGCAGGCAGCTGTTCCAGCTGAATGTAGAGGTGGAGGGTAGGAAGGAGTTTGAGTAACTGCATAAAGATGAAGGCAGTGAAGTGAATTATGTAAGTGAATTTCACCCCAGTGAAATAAATTATATATGCCAAACTCCCAAAGTTGCAAGGATAATGTATTCTTTCCAGTGCTTTGTTATGTAAGAGCAACAAGTTGATTTGAAAGAGTATGATAAAGAGCAAGTTATGAGAAGTGCTGTTTGTTACTGGAAGAAACAGCTACCAGACGGTTCTGGTCAACAGTTAGGGTTTTGGCAGCTGGCAGACGAATTGAACAATAAAAAGGCTTTTAAAAGTATACTGAAAGAGCTTGTACGATTGTGTTATCATTTTGATGGGAAGTTAAACTGATCTTACTGTACCACTGCTCTAAGTTGATATTTTGCAGTCTCTCCTGTTTTACCTTATGAAATAGTGGTAATCTGCAATTACGAGTAAACGATGAACTTTAATTACTTTTTTACAGGTTAAAAGTATACTTTTATGTACAGTGTATAAAAGAACAGGTGCTGCAGTGAAGCTAATCTTGCCTGTTAGCTTCACTTCATCATCAGTTCACTGAAACAAGGACTACATATAGTGGCAAGCATATTTGAGTTTGCAGATGAGCAACATCTGTTGTAAAATTAAAAGACTGTAAGGGGAATCCTCAGTTAGAGATTTTTTGAAGCTCACTTTCAAAGTTCATGATCCTACTTGAACCTTGCTCCCTTGAAAGTTCAACTCCACATATGCATTACCATGAAAAAATAAGCAACTTCCTTCTCAGCAAAACCTCAAATCTATTTAAAATGGGGGGTTCAAGTAACAAAGAGTAAGAGAGGAACTGGGTGCATAGTTCTTGTGAATAAATGGAAAAGGTAGCAGCTGAATTAAAAGCAAAGCCTCTATTGCTGTTTTCTGTTTATTTGTATTGTGCTGTCAATTTGGGGGGGTTGTCTGTCCCATCCCTCAACTAGAATTGAGGATATTGTCCTAGAAAGTGGGAGATCAAACAATTTACAAATAGACTATAAGCCCAGCTCTCTCTCTTTCTTGGCAAGTGCTGTGACCAAAAGCTTTTCCTGCAGTAGAGGCTTGCTGTCAGCTGCTGTGACCTCTTCCAGCAGATGTCTTTTCAGAAGTTTGGGCATCTGTATCCCAAAGAGCACTGAAGTGTTTGTTCCTGAGGAGGTGTACTCAGTGGGTGTTAAGTTAGGTTACTGAACATTAGAAAGGTGTGGTTGGGCTTTTCTGTTGGCTTGTTCAAGCTTTGCGAAGCACTGACTGTTTTTCACTGATGATACAGCAAACCTGGATAACTACGTGAGTGGTCCGGTCTGATCTGATGTGACCAGCTGTATTATTTTGGAGAGGTAAAGGCAAAACATGATTTTGCAACCTAGGGAGCTTCTTTAGTTCCTAATACTTCTTATTTTTTCTTCAGCCTGACGTATATAGATTAGTTCCACTTAAAATACCATTCCACTTAACTGGATTTAGCATTGCAGCTATATCAAGACATAGCTGACGTATTTATTTTAGTTTAGCAGTGAATGTAATTATTGGCCCCTATAAATATTTAAGGTTGTATTATTTTTTCAGGCAAGGCAGTAACTTAAAGACCTGGCATACAGGGGATGAGAAAGAAGGAGAAGTAAAGTGATAGACCATCTTGCTCTGAAACTGTGCAAAGGTAAGATAATTTTTTTACCTCTAAAATTTAATTTCCCATACTAACTGGGGGAAAAAAAAGCTGCTGGAATTAAGTTTCTATCTGTTAAATTTGTATCTTCCTATTGACTTTCAATTAAGTACTATCAGGGTAGTCATGTAATGTTTTCTGCGTTTACCTGCATTTCCATGTTTGTTTGGGTTAACAGCTTGTGATATAATTTTTAAAACGTCAGCTCAGCTTTTAAGTGAAGGGCTCATATCAAATATGTTAACTAGAAAAGCAGCTAAAAGTATTTTGTAGCTTCACATAATTGAAGGTAGGCTTAATCATGTCTCATGTTCCTTACTGGAGAGAACAGGGGGACAAGTCAACTAGTAAAAAAATGAGTGTAGAAAAATGGATTTAGAAGGAACTAAAGATATTTTTGTCCCAAAAAAACTAGAAGATTTTACTTCTAATGTAGATCACATATTTGGTGATGGGGACATTCTGAATTCTTCACTCTCTTGGTTTAGATCCTAAGGTTAAAATGCTCATTTTGGAAGTTTTGAAGTAAGCTTTGATTTTTCTTTTTTCAGTCCTCCTCCAACCCCTCCCTGCTCTTGTATTTGACTGCATAAATCTTTGAGCATAGGAGCAGAGATAATAATAGCTGCTGAATAGTCATCTGTGTTTTAATATCTGATTTTTTTTTAATGCAAAATCTGATTTGGGGGTCTTGAATACAGTATTGTATACTGTCTACTAGAACAGACCTTTTCTATCTTTTTTAGTGCGTAGGCGTGGATAGCTGCACAGTGTTTTATCCCTCATTTATGAATTCAAGCAGACAGAGCATCTGACAGCATCAACAATATGTTTAAAACAGAGATGGGAAGAGATGGGTGCTGAAACGTTTTGGCTTCTGAACTATATGCTGGTGATATTACTAGAAGTAACATTCAGTTCATCCTCTTCCCCCAAAGATTTTTTTTTTTTTTTGTAATCTTTCAGGGATCTCTTCTGAAATGGTCCTTGTGTTAGTCACTCAAGAGTTAAATGTAGCTTTGGATAAAGGGGACTGTTACTGTAAGGTTCCTAAACTAGGCTGCTTTAAAAAAAAGATAACCATTGAAGACTCTGAAAGACTTTTTGGATGGTGACCAAGTTAAGGAAGCTCTGAGGTTCATTGGCTTTGCTGCTGGCTGCTCTCACTCACCAGGATCCTGGCACCCTGTCACTGTGCCCTCATTGCCTTCATAGCTACAGTTCTCCTGTCAGGGAATGCCACCATACAATAGGTCCCCTGGGGCTACTTGGATGAGTGACAACCAACCAGCTCCAAAGTGACAAGTGTTTGAATGTCTAATTGGGTCAGTGCACAGGTGCCTGCTCCTCATGAGTGAGATGTTCAAGCTTTTCTCTGTGATGTTCTCTCAGTTCCTCTCATTTTTCATACAGTTGTAAAACAGAAGTGTAGATAAGTTGATATGAGAGAACAGGCATTACGAAAGGAGAAGGATCATTTTCCATTAGCCTGTTTTGGTTAAACTAGCTTTACTGCTCGAATACTGACTGGAGGGAAGGCAAAGAAATCCATTAAAGTGATGGATGTTTGCTCACACAAATGGACATTGTATTAGACAATAAAGTGATTTATTTGACTGGTGAAAACAAATACATTGTCTTAATCTCTATGTTAGGTAGTTCCCGTACTGGTTAGACATAGAGGCTTGGGCATCAGGAAATGTGTAGGAGAGGAAAAGAACTTGTTTTCTTGTATCAGCACCGTGAGCCTTTTCCTAAGTCTAATAAACAACTTGCCTTCATAGAATGCAGTCAGATATAGGCAACTGCGGTGCAGGGAAACTGTTTTATCTTGTTGAAGGCTTGGTCTGTGCAGAGAAAACGGCTGACATTAAGCCTGTAGTCTATATTACTCAGACGTAGTTGCTTTTCTTTTGTCTCTTCCTCAAAGAACAATAGAATACCTGGGGTTGGAAAGGGCATCTGATCATTTTAGGCCAACATCCCTCCTGCTCAAAGCAGGGTCAGCTAGGGCTGAGTTTGGACAACTCATTCAAGTGCTTGACCACCCTTACGGTAGAAAAGTGCTTTTTTTTTGTTCAGATAGAATTTCATCTGTTTTAATTTGTGCCCATTGCCTCTTGCCCTGTCCCGGGACACCATTGAGAAGTGTTGTTTACCCCTACCCCCATCAGGTATTTATACACGTTGATAAGATCTCCCTGAGCCTTCTCTTCTCCCTGCTCTTACAGTCTCACCGCGTGTGTCAGATGCTCCAATCCCTTAATCATCTTTGCGGTCCTTCACTGGATTCACGCTAGGATACTTATGTTTTGCTTGTACTGGGGAGCCCATGAGCACTCCAGACGTGTCTCAGCAGTACTGAGTAGAGGGGAAGGATCATGTCCCTTGACCTGCGGGCAACGTTTTTCCTAATGCAGCCCAAGATGCTATTGGCCTTCCTTGCTGCAAGGGCATATCGCTGGCTCATGGTCTACTTGGAGTCCACCAGGACCCCCAGGTGCTTTTCTGCAGAGATGCTTTCTAGCTGGTCATCCCCCATCCTATACTGGTGCCTGGAGTTATTCCTCCCCGGGTGCAGGACTTTGTGTTTCCTTTTGATGAACTTCATGAAATTCCTGTTGGCTTATTACTCAGCTTTTTGACATCCTTCTGAATGCCAGTGCAACCAGCTGGTGTATCAGCCTCTCCTCCCAGTTTATGTCATCATCAAACTTGCTGAGGGTGCACTCTGTCCCATCATCCAGGTCATTAATGAAGTCGTTAAACGGTACTGGCCCCAGTACTGATGCCTGGGGTACACCAGCAGTGACTTTCCTCCATCTGGACTTTATGCTGATCACAACCCTTAGAGCCTGGCAGTTCAGCCAGATTTCAGCCCATCTCACTGTCCATTTGTCTAGTCTGTACTTCATCAGTTTGTCTATGGGGATTTTATGGGAGGTTGTGTCAAAAGCCTTGCAAAAGTCAAGATAAACAATGTCTGCTGCTCTCCTGTCATTCACCGAGCCAGCCATTAGCTGGTCTGTTCTGCTCAGAATGTCTCAGTCCTAGCTGGTGCTGCTGGCAGGGTTGGTCCATGAAATCAGTGTCTCCCCAGTTCAAGCTCTGTTTAAAACAATATTGTCAGTTTTGCTTTGGCGGACTTGCATGTGTGTTTCTAAAATAATGGTTTTTTAATGGTGTATATTTAAAAGTGTGAAGAGTAGTCGTTTAAACATTGTCAAGTTTGAAAGTATTCTAAGTGGTGTGAAGTCAGCAACACAGCTATTGTCAACATTGTTTATATAGTAACTATTTAGGTTTCTACCTTGCTGTCTTTACTAATAAAAAGACCTTCTGAGAGAGGTGAAAAATAAAGACCAAAAAAAGGTTTGACGCAGTGTCTTACAGCTGTTTGCTATAAGATAAACAGACTGAAGAAAGGAGACTTTTAATTGGTAGGTATTAGAGGAATTATTTATAATAATAAGAGTAACAGAAGCAGAATTTTTCAAATTTACATTCTTCCTTGTAAAACTGTGATTGTGAAAAATGTCCTAATTCTAACAAGACTGGCATGTCATCTAGTTAAATTTAGGAAACTTGACAGGAGAAATAATCTGTAAAAGAGAAGCATATTTCAGTAATGTATAGTTTCTTAACATTAGCAAACAAAGGATGAAAAGGGTTTCGTATTCAGGAATGTAAATGTAAGTATTTTTAAGGGACAGAAATTCCATCTAGAAATCAGAGACATTTTTAATGGACTGGAAAATAGAAGGCTGTAGAAAGGGAATACTGCTAGTTTCTTCTGTGGAAAAGCATGAATTCATTTATGTTAAAAATATCTCCCAAAGCGTTTATTTAGTGATAATAAACTGATGTGTTTCATACCTTCATTTATAGCTAAACAGTTTTAAACACAAATAGTTGTTACTTATTTAAGGATCACAGCCACTCTAGTTCTGCTAAAGCCTGCCCAAATGTAGTATGTGTACCGTTTCTAAGACAATTGTAGTGTTCGTATAAAATATTAGATTTTGCCCAGCTTTTCTCCTCACTTTACAATCTCTGATTTCCTCATATGTAAATTGGTTAAATTAAATGTACCTCTTTTTTCAGATGTTCCTTTTTTAGCTCTCTTGCAATGTGTTTTTTCAATATACTAAAAAGGACAGTATGTAAGGAAATATATGTTTCTCCGTTTTCAGTTAGTGACGCATAGGGTCTTTTCACAAGAAGTTGTGGTGATGACTTAGGAGTATCACATTTATGCTACATGCAGTATTGCAAATTTGAGTCGGTTTCTGGAGTAGTCATGAATACAACCAATGATGCCACAAATGAATATTTTATAATTTTTTTTTAACATAATGTTAAAAGAGGAGGGGAGGTAAAGAAAAAAAGGAAAAGAAACATTAAACCAGTCTTTGTTCTGGTTCACACACACCCCCACCCCGTATCTTTGAAAGCTTTCTGAGCTTTCAACTTTCTGCAAGAGAAGCAATGGTGGAAGATCTTGGGAACACATTTGAGTGCCGTATTTTTGTTCCTTGCTGCTTATGCATTCACTAATATCCCAACTGACTGTGAAACATAGAAGACAGCAACCACAAATATTAAGACATGGATTTATTCTACCTCATTTTAGGTGCTTGGATACCTCAGTTAAATTAACAGCATAGTTGTTTAACCAGTGCGAATTTATCTAATTAAAGAAGAACACAATTTTTGATAGGCAATTTTAATTCTTGTTTAATTTATCTTTAATTCATCTGCCTACCTGTGTGTCCACTCAAATGTGTGCAAGCACAAAAAAGAGTTGGGGCACAAGTGCTAACAAGGAGCAGGGAAGGCAGTTAGTAAGTAGAAAAGAGGGGGAACAGGAGGTTGGTGAGCTGCTGCAGAAACCTTTGTTTGTGGAACTTCAACCTGTGAATTTCACTGCTTCTTTCAGCTGTTCTCTTTTTTCCAATTCTTTTAATCAAGTCTCCTTTGAAAATGCTGTTGAATGTGTTCTCACTATTGTTGTCCATTTTTATATGTATGTTGGTAGTATAAAGTGGACAGCTTTAGAAAAAATATTTTGTTACTATTGTTTCTTGATATTGAAACTTAAAATAAGCTAAAAGAAGGGTTGAGGTTGGAAGGTAGCTCTGGAGATCGTCTTGTCCAACCCCCCTGCTCAGGCAGGGCCACCTGGAGCTACTTGACCAGGACCATGCCCAGACAGCTTTTGAGTATCTCCAATGATGAAGACTCCACAGCCTCCCTGAGCAACCTGTGCCAGTGCTCAGTCACCCTCACAGTAAAAAAAGTGCTGCCTGATGTTCTGAGGGAACCTCCTGTGTCTCGGTTTGTGCATGCCCGAGTGATCTTAGTATGCCCAAGTGTTCTCAAAGCTGTGCTTTTCAGAGATGCATGACTGCACCTTTTCTGTCTTTCAAAGCTGTCTTTTAGGAGCACTTGTAGTTCAAGAGTTTTATTTAAGAGTGTTTATACTGTTGAGTGTACAAACTGGGAAAGAAAACCACATACCAGATGTTCTTCTAGAATCCCTGGGCCAGGCCTAGTAGTAAGAAAGCCTTCCTGAACTTGGGAACACCTCACCACTCAAAATTTATATGCTGGAAACTTGAGAATTATTCTTCTGCTAGATCAGTAAGAGGAGTGATTTAAACCATTTCAAATGTTGGTGAAGTCAGTTACATACTTTTAAATGGGTACAATCAAATGTCTTCTGTTACGAGTATGTCACTAGACAAAAATAGAAACAAAAGCCAGGATAAGGCACTCTCTTTAACACAAATGCTATTTTCTTTTTTTAGTTGAAGGTTTCCCAGTGGTTGACAATACTCCCTATAGCTGACACTGCTTTAATTACAGAACAACTACTAGATTCTATCTAGTTTTCACTTAGTTAAGACATGAACACCAGCTTGTGCATATCTTTATTTTATAAAGAAACATGGAGGGGGGGATAAGGGAGAAGTAATGAAACAGTAAAGGTTACCATAGACTCTTTTTACAAACCTGACAGAATAAAGCAAATGCTTTGTTGAAAGCCAGTGTCCTTTTGCAGAAGAGTATAGATATCCCTTAATTATCTGAATATTTTTCTAGTGTATTGCAACAGGAGTGTATTTTGTCTAAATGCATATGAGTATTTAAGTGACTGATACAGTGTAACGCTTCATTTTAATTTTGTACTACTTATTTCAAGGAAATCATATTCTAAAAGCTTGAAGACACCAGAGTAATTTGTGTGTTATTGATTGAGCTACACGTTCATCTCTGAAACAAAATGTTCATGTTATCGGTTTTACAAATTGGTCGTACATGGAGAGGTATCCGAAATATATGGATTTATTTCTAAGAAGCTGGGGATGCAATGGGCTAACAAATGTGGATCTGTGCTTAAGACAGGAAGAATGAAGGCAGGTAGTGGGTTGTAACTAACTTCCCTCTTCTCTTTTTCTACATGGAAATATCTATGTCAGTTAGTTTCCCTATATCAGAAGCATATAGTAACACCAGGGAAAGGCACGGAATAGATAGAAGGTCATTTACTGCTGAAAATAATAGTAATTGCTCCGTTGAAGGAGCTTTAACCATGACTTTGCTGGCTTTAACCATGACTTTGCTGCAGTCTTCAAATCCTGAACAATATTTTGTTGTAGTATCTCTAGGAAAAAATACCAGTCCATTCACTAGGGTCTGAATTGCTTATGTCTTCTGAGCCTCAGTAGGACAGTTGCCCATGTGGCTCTTTTCTTCAGCAGTGAGGAGTCTGGCCTGTTGGTGGTTAAGAGGCTCAGCCGAGACAGAGGAGAAGCAGCGTTAGGACCTCTTGCTCCTTTTTGTGATCAAAGGGAGCGCTGTTGCTGTACTCTAACTTCTCCACTGGCTGTATCATATGTGCCCCTGCAAGCAGGTCAGATCAAACTTCAGCGTAACATTTTCACTTCACTAGGGTTCTCACAACTTAGTCTACTTTCTGAAATATGATTTGCAAAACAAAATGAGAAATTTAGTCCCAGCAGCGCAGATACTGTCTGTGGATGGAAGGTTGGACAGATAACTGACGTTCAGCTTTTTGCTGTAGGCAGGTGTAGGAACTGTTCAGGCATTGTTCTGTATTTGTATCCTGTAACCAGTAATCCTGACCCTTTCCTTGGTCGCTCCTTCTGTTAGAAAGCTGATTTTTTCCTTCCTGATTTCCTGGTTTTAATTTCATTTTTTACTAACAAGTATTCCTTCCTCTCTTCCCTTGTACAGTCTCTCAAATGTCTGTGTTATTTGCAGTAGATAGTTGTTTTTCCTCTCCTTTGAAGCCTGACGCAAGACATTCTTGGGGCTTTCTATTTCTTGCTACTCCATGCAAGAATCTGACTGAGGATACGTAGGAAAGGAAACTAGTCAGAGGTGCTTATCAGTTAAAGATTAAGATTAAGATTAAAAATAAATCTAGCAGCAGACCACAGATTTGTTTCTAATATATGGGTGCTAGTTTTTGGTTTTGGTTTTTTTTTTTTTTTTTAATTAAATACTTTTAGGAATCTCATTTTGTATCTCAAGAAATTATATCTATAATCTTTCAAGAAATGAGATACAAAATGATATATGTAATCTTTCATTTCTGACCCATGCAGTATTATGTAGGAGTTCTAGTGTAGTATGTAGACCTGCAGGCTTCAGATTAACAAGAAGTGGTAATGTGTTCAGCGTATATGGTTCTGCTTTCCATTCAAGACAAGTCTAACACAGAACTTTTTCTTAATGTACTTTATGCCTGCAAAGGAGGGATAGATGCCAAAGGTTTTTCTTGCAAGATTTTGCAAGAATTTGGGGTTTATTAAATCTCTTTGCTGTGAACAGCACACATTTTACTGTGCATGTGTGTGAAAGACAGAGAGAGATGTAATCTTGAAACTACAAGATTTCTGAGAACATAAGATACAATACAATCAAATCCAGTTTTGGTGGTTTTTTTTTTTCTGGAGGGGGGAAATGCAACTTTGAATATTGTCATAACTTTTAAGGTAAATTACACTGTTTTTTGAAGGTGGTGACTTAAGATACCCCTTCTTGATCTCTGTTCTCCTTCTTTATCCTACTAGCATACATGTATTTCAGTACTTTAAAAAATTATAAAGAATTTAAATGCAAAGATCTGGGAAATACAGAGCTACACACATTGCAGCTTCCAAAATATTTTTCATTTCATTTGTTTCTCCTCAATAATTTAAACTCTTTAGAATTCTTTTAATGTCTGTTGCTCATTGGCTGCTCTATTTTTTCTGTGCTTTTCTAGCTGCTAGGACCTGCTTAAGTAGATGGAAAAGTTACAAAGCACTGGCTGGGAGAAACTTCTCCGTGAGGTGGGGAAAGCAGTAAAAATTAAGTTGTGTGAAAATCCGAAAAGCTTATCTTTAATTAAAAGTGAAATAGCGCTGTTAAGATTAGCGCCGTTTGTGATAATGTATTCTAACACCCTTAGCAGGCCTGAGTATCCAGTGTTTACAAATCTTGATTTTTCTGAATTGACAATTTTTAAAGTATTCACTAAAATATTAATAATAAAATGTCATGAGTGATTAACAGCTTATGTTCTAGTGTAAATATTTTTTTTCTAAGACAGTTGTTTTCCAAACAACAAATAATAAAAAATTATTCATACCACACTAGGCGTTACTGCAATTCAGTGTTACCTCAATGTACGTTTTCCTGGCTGATAACAGGTTTTCCAGAACTGCATGAGCTACATAGTTGACAGTATTGCATAATGATATCAGCACTTTTAGGAATTTTACTACAGTTATTTGGCATTTTCTTAAAAATAAATTACTCTGTTTTAATCTTCGTATTTCCTGTCTTGCAAGAATTTTGAGTCCCTTTATTATGGAAAATTATTTACTTTGAGAAGGTTTGAAACTGAGAATCTCAAATTGTTTCAGTTACTAAAAAAAAATTTTAGTAACTTAATGCTCCTTTCTACTGTATTTCTTACGTTGTGCGTTATTTGAACGTTGCCAACTTGAAATATATGGTAAGTAGTCAATTTGGAGGACCTGCCAAGAATGAAAGTACTGTGGAAGAGAGGCTAAATAACTGTAGAAGTTTAAATTGTCTAAGAAACATATTTTCAAACATGAAACATTTTCAAATTTGAGTTGTAGTGCTATGTAGCTAGATACACTAATTATCTGAATAAATACCCCAGTTCTCAGAAGCATTGCTTTAATGTAACTTCAGACTGTGCTTGGTGAGAACTGCTGCCTCCTGTATATGGCTGTATTTAGCTCAGTGAACTTTGTCCAGTCAAATATTGATTTTTATGGCTGGAGGCCTTTAGAGCAACTCTGCCCTTGTCACTGACTGTGGAAAGATGAATTAAGCATTACAGGCGGTTCCCTCTGGAGTCTTTCAGGGCTGGTCTACAACTTGAAAGTTTTGTTGGCAATTTTTACTGGGCAATTAAATTCTCAGGAACAACTTCAAAGGAAAATGGCTGTTTTGCTGGCAGGAATGGATGTTTTCCAGACAGAGAAAAGAGAAAAACGTTGCAAGGAAGATTTAAACGCTGTAGGTATTTTTTAAATAACCTAGCACCGACTGGCATATTTTCCCACTAGTTTAATTTTGTTCAGACAAGTTTCTCTAGTCTTCTACGTGAAATGCTAGCTCTCAGAGCACACAGGTTTTGAAGGTTTCAAAACTCCCTCACATCTAGAACAGCAGACTGCAGAAGGGTAGCATGCTTCCACCTGTTCATGTGTTTCAGGCAGTTGTAAAACTCATAACACAGAGCTGTATCTTGAATGGTGATATGGAATGACATACAGCAGCCATTCTTCCAAAGTAGTCACATGTGGAAAGTACAGTATTAGTTGCCTTGGACTGTTTGCAGAGCCCTGGAGAATCAGACAACTTCAGTTCATGCAAAGTAAGTGGATTAAGTTTCTCATAGTGTATTTTAACATTTTTTTTTTACTATACTTCTCCATGTCTCATTGATTCAGCTAGCACGCCATTTGCTGTTGAAAGAGTAAAGACAGTACTTTCTTCTTTTTGGGCCTTTGGGATCTTTTGCAGAACAGTGAGATGGTTGAAGAATGTGGAAAAGTAAAAGTGTTTTAGATGCACCACTTCAGATCCTTGGTTAGTGAAATATTCATTAATTCAATTAGTTGATATAAAATGCTGTAAAGACACAAAATATTCCTGCAGCCTGCAGATGTTTAAAGTGGTTGTGGGGTTTAATGGGAACCATAAAAGAGTTATTTTTCTAGGTTAACAATCGAATCTTGTTTCTTTCCTTACACAGTTCCCCCAGAACAGTATCTGGTGTGAAATACAATTGTGATTCTCAACATTTTCACATGTAGGCTGCTATCAGTTTTTAACTTACTTTAGAAGTAAACATTTTAAGCTGAAGCTTTTGTAAAATCAAATTGCTCACTACAGATATGTACTTGTTTAGTCAGTTGAAAGTTAACACAAGTGTAGAAAAGGTGATGGGGTATTTTGTTTCACTCGTTTTTTTGGCACTGATGCAGAAAAGTGATTAGTAACTAATGCCTAAACTGTAAGGAATCTGGATCCACACCTGTTCTATTTAAAACTAGAGCAGTCCTTTCAAGGTGTTTGATGCTTGTTCACTGGTATCCCAAAATAAGTTATGAAAAGGGTTTTGAGAGCTTGATTCTTCATACTGCTATCACAAAAATCATGCCTGTAACCTGCATGAAGTTACAGGAGTACTGATAAGTAGGAAGTTGTCATGGTTTAACCCGGCAGCTGTCAAGTAACCACCAGACAGCCGCTCGCTCACCCCTCCCTTCCCCCCTCCATGGGATCGGGAGGAGAAGGGACAAAAGGAGAAAGTCATGGGTTGAGATAAAGACAGTTGAATAAAACAGCAAAGGAAATACTGTTGCTAATAATAATGAAGAATATGCAGAACAAGCTATACACAATACACTTTTTCTCACTGCCTGATGACCGATTCACAACCAGTCCCTGAGCAGCGATCGTGGAACTCACAGATTTTGTGGAACTCCTGAAAAAAAGACCAAACTCACAGGAAAGTTTAAGCTCCTGGAAAAAGAATTCCTGTTTCCCAGCCAACCCCCAATCATAACCTGAGCATGCTTTCTATGGTATGGAATATTTCCACTGGCCAGCATGGGCTGGCTGCGTTCCCTCCCAGCTCCTGCACACCTGCTTGTTAGCTGAAGAACAACTGGGAGACTAGAAGAAGTCCTTGATTTCTTAGTGACAACTAAAAATATCGGTGTTATCAACATTTTCTCATACTAAATCCAAAACGCAACAGCTACTGGGAGGAAAATTAACTCTATCCCAGCCGAAACCAGGACAGAAATAAAACTGGGAGGGGTGTTTGGATGATACATTCTATTCAAACAGTCTTATTAAAGGCTTACCACAAACAAATGTGTTGTACTGAGACAGTCATCACCATCCTTGTGTTTTCTGAGCATTACTGCAACATTTAGATAATGCAGTTTGAAGCTGAAATTAGATCCATTTATTAATTTAAAGCTGTATTTTTAGAGGAGCTGGGAGGAATGCTGAAGTTGGAGAGGATTTAAGTAATTGCATTTTAATACGAAGAGCTTTACTTTAGTACTTAAAAGAGGACGAGCCACAAAGATGCTTCCTTAAACCTCTGAATGTTTATTGTGCCGTATCAAACGGAGTAAAGATATTTTTCATTGATGTAGCTGTTTTACTTAAAGGTCCAATGAGAATGCTTAGTTTTATTCTTCTCACAAACACACTGTAGCAGGGTCTACTCTTTACCAAGTGGCACCAAGCACTCTTAAGGATCAGAAATAGCTTCCGCAGAACAGCAATTAATGTATTAAAGTGTTGGGTTCCTACTGGAGGGCAGCGCTACACAAGAAAATACCTTGATTTTGGAAGATAGCGCACTGCTAGTACTACTCTGCTGTGTATACTCCATAGAAGCAGTTGGTTATGTTTTCTTGACTGCACAATGGCCTGGCTTCTGGAGAAATATAAAGTCCTGGCCTTTTGCTAGCTTAGACCTGAATGTGAAAACACCTAGCATACAGGTTTCCTCCTACTCCATAGTTACATTACCACACTAGTCTTCAGAGCGTTGCTGCATTCTTCTTCCATACTCATGGCATGGTCTCATGAGGGAGGGGATGCCTTCCAGAGGGACCTTGGCAAGCTGGAGAGGTGGGCCTGTGCGAAACTCGTGAAGTTCAACAAGGCAAAGTGCAAGGTCCTGCATGTGGGTAGGGGCAATCCCAAGCACAAATATAGGCTGAGCGGAGAATGGATTGAGAGGAGCCCTGAGGAAAAGGAGTTGGATGTGTTGGTTGACAAGAAGCCCAGCATGACCGGGCAGTTTGCGCTTGCAGCCCAGAAGGCCAACCGCATCCCGGGCTGCATCAAAAGCAGCATGGCCACAGGTTGAGGGAGCTGATTCTGCCCCTCTGTTTGCTCTGGTGAGACCCCACCTGGTCCCCACCTGGAGTCCTACATCCAGCTCTGGAGTCCTCAGCACAGGAAGGACATAGACCTGTTGGAACAGGTCCAGAGGAGGGTCACAAAAATGATCCGAGGGCTGGAGCACCTCTCCTATGAGGACAGGCTGAGAGAGTTGGGGCTGTTCAGCCTGGAGAAGAGAAGTCTGTGGGGAGACCTCACTGCAGCCTTCCAGTACCTGAAGGGGGCCTGCAAGAGAGGGACTTTCTACAAGGGCATGGAGTGACAGGGCAAGGAGTAATGGCTTTAAACTGAAAGAGAGTAAGTTTAGATTAGATAGAAGAAAGAAATTCTTCACTGTGGGGATGCTGAGGCACTGGAACAGGTTGCCCAGAGAAGTTGTGGATGCTCCCTCCCTGGAAATGTTCAAGGCCAGGTTGGATGGGGCTTTGAGCAACCTGGTGTAGTGAAAGGTGTCCCTGCCCATGGCAGGGGGCCTGGAACTAGGTGATGTTTAAGGTCCCTTCCCACCCAAACCATTTGATGATCCTGTGATTCTATGACTTCACAGCAGGTTTTCAGCTCGGATTTCTGGTTCCATGCTAATATAGCAGTCCTTTGAACCCTCAGGAGAAAGACAGAATTTAACATTTTTCAGTAGTTTCCATTGGCTGTGATAGACATTTCCTCACTGAAATTGCTAGTTGTTCTGAGTACTGTGCAGAAACATCTGTCTCTTTTGTGTTCAGTGTAATAGGGAATGTAGCCAAAACCAGCCATGTGAATTCTTCTCTGGAGCTAGGTGCTAATGTGCTTATGGTGTTCAGTGCTGGGAAGCCTCTGTCTGTTGTTTCTGGTTTTGGTCTAGGGTATTCAAGTAGGGTCTTGTGGCTTGCACATACAGTATTTGATATTTGTAGGTTGTTCATTGTCGAGCTATTGAATATCCCATAGCTGCATAGCATCCAGCGAGGAATTACCTGACCAGTCAAAAACAAGATTTTCTTCGCTGGAAAAATACGAATAAACAACGGCTACAAACACTGAGTTGCAGACTGTGACAACAAATGTTTCTGCACCCATGATTCTTCTTGCAGCTGCAGCACAACATCTCCGCTTCTTACAAAGCTTCAAGTCTTCTTCTAAACCTGTTGTTCAGTGGACGTCTGTGCTGTAGGCTGTGGATCTTGCATTCAGGGCTGCAGAAAATCTTCAAGAAGAAGACATGTGGTAGAGGAGTGAGCGTATGAGAGAAAAGTTACACAGAACACAAGCTTAGGACACAACCAGACTGCAAGGGCAATGTCTGATATGTGCTTTTGTATCTTGACAGATGTCAGCGTTTATCTCTGTTATTCACGCAGTGACCTTACTTGTCTGTTTAGTACAGTAACTGCCTGTGATGCATTGTGTGTCTGACAATAGTTTCCCCATGAAGTTTGTAAGATGTGATCTGCATGGCACCTGTGCTCTCAGGCACTCTGTTGGACCCTTGTCTCTTCTCATATTCCTCAGGAAAGCAGATTACTTGCCCTGTGCTCCTGTCCTGAGTTTAAATCACATTGGTTCAGCATAACCTCCATTTTGTTTCCAGGAGGCACCCACTTTGTAGCAGGGTGTGTAGCTCCTTTGGTACTTGTACTCAACCAAATAATAACCTTATTTGATTTGAGGAATGTGTTTGGTTGCAATCCTGTCTAACTGAACTCAGCAGCAGAATTCCTATTGACCTTACTATGTGAGGATATAATTCATTATCATTGTCTGCCTGTGATGAGATTGTATTTGTAGTGCAATGAAATATAATGGGTGGGGTAAGGTTCAGATGATTCAATTTACTTTCCTAGTTGAGTTTTGTCAAGCTCTTTTCATCTGTACTAGTCTACATAGGTAGGAAGATTCACACAAAGATGTCTGTGCTTTTGTCAGCTAAATTTATTTGAAAGGAGAGTGGCCATGACAGGATATGAAAAGCTTTCTGTGGCATTTGATGTGTGACATTTCATACAGCAAATACACCTGGCCCTTGTTTGGATATTATCGTGAAACAGCAGTTGTGAAGCCATTGATTTTTAAGATACCATAATTATTCACCATTCATTCACAACAGGAGATGGCTGAAGGAGCACATCATCCTGTGTTGATGTAACCGTTGCTTTCTAACATCGTGGCTTCTCAATTTAGTGTGTAGACAGACGGGTGTTCTTCAAACAGCTGAGCCAGCAAAATATCTTACTGCTTATCAGCCTGCCTGCCGTTCTTCCTGCCGATGGGTATTGCCTTCCAGCTAAATCACTCATTTGATATTTTACCTGTTTAAATCTTGTAATTCCTTTGTTAATTGAGCCATCTGGAAGACAACATTTGTCCATAACCTTGCAGAACCTGTAGTATGCTAGCGATGAAATTGAATTGGGCGCAGACCTGTAGTGGTGGACCAGAAACCAGAGTAAGTTGATGAAGAGTTAAGGATAGTGGCTCTGGTTTTGTCAGGTGGATCTGTGGAACCTGGTCTAGCATGTATAAGTCTAAGTTTAGAGAATGGAAAATTTTAGCCCTAAACTTATTAGGCAGAGACAGGAAGAATAACTTCTGTTTTGAATAGAGCTGAGCTAAAATCTCACTGACTCTGTAACGTGATCAGTAAAATATTAGATTGGGCTGCGTGGGCACTATCATCAGAGGGAAAAAATGCTTACAGTATCACTTTGCATTCAGTTGGGATCAGTATTAGAATAGTAAAATGTAGCAGGTGATTTCAGACTTCCAATTAAACGCCAGGGATTGCATACCGTATTTGCGGAAGGTGAAACCTGAAGTTTGTGAAATATGAAGATGCTCCAGTTATGCCTTTTTTTGCAACCCATGTAAGTCCTTTGTGAAATAACAAAAAACTATTACATTTGGAAAAGCGTCTATGGAGCATCAACATTTTCAGGCTTTTATTAAATAACTTGTCTATATAGGATTTGTAGGACCCAAAGCAGAAACATTGTTAAATAATGCATGCTGAAAAATACTTAATCTCATTTTATTCCACAGAGACTTTTGGTTTTGTTTTGGGATTCATGAACTCTCATGGGTCTTCTAAAAATTAGCGGATGTGAGTACTGTAATGGCTCAGTAATGTCATCTGTCTGGTATCAGAAGCCCTCTTTTGCAGTAGCTAAGTGTCTTTTGATGTGTGACGTGGTCTGGTAATGTTGTAAAGCTCTCTGGCTTCACTAAAAGAGTAAATCACTGAGTATCAGCAGTTTGTAAAGCCTTTTAATACTGCTGATAGAACAGATAATGACAGCGTACAGTGCTGGAACTAAATAACAAAGACTGGATATACAAATGTTGATGGCCACTTAGTTTCTAAAATAGTTGCAGTTCATGTGGTTTTGGCTTTTACCACTTTGGAGTATAAATCATTTTTGTTGAATTTCTATAAAGTGTTATTCAGGAAACACATTTCTGCAAGAAAACTGTCAAATGTTTAGCCACAGAAAGCAAAAACATTTCTTTGAAACCTGTCATCCAGTCATCTGTCAGTATATTCATTAGTTTTTGAAATGCCACCAAAGCAGCCATGAATTAAAGAGGAAAAAGTTGTTTTGAAAGAGGATGTATCCTTCTCATGTTAAAATCTATACTAGAGTTTTGTAAGTAAATTACTGACCTAATCTAGTGGAAAAATGACAGAAGAAATTAAATATTGTGCCTGGTAAAATACAATAATAATTGAATCTGTGGCTTATTCACAAAATGCTTTTATCCCTGCCTTGTTTTGTAATCCCTTTAAAGAAGTCATGACAACCTGGAAGGAGGATGGACAGGCTCTCTGGGAACAGCAGAAAAGTGCCTTTTGTTTCTGCCTACTGCAGCACTTGATCTCAGTCTAAGTGGCAAAAGGAAAGGCACTACCTACTCTCACTACCACAGCATTGCATTCACTTCTGTTGGAAAAGTATACTTTCTTTCATCAAGAAAGGTTAATGTGTTTTTCATTGCATTCTGTATTCAATAAGATCGTGTGTAAATTAATTATGAATTTTTTAGTAGAGCATCTTTGAAACTACAACTAGTTTAGTAGAAAACTTCCTGCAGAGGTTCTTGTGCCTATCGACATCCTTCTGCGATTGTTAGTAAACACAGTTGGTACTTCTTTCGTGTTTAAAGTACCTGACTACCTTCAGAGTACAAAATAAATGGTTATTTATTGCCATCAGATAAAACTTCTTGATGCTGATAGACTTAGCGACTGCCGTTTGTAGTGACAAAGCTAACAGAGCTAAATCTCTTTCCACTTGAAAACATCTTTCCACTCAGAAAAGCATAGAGAACAGGTAAGAATGAAATCCGTTGAAGACAAAGCATGCTGAAAGGGAGAGAGAAGCTTCAACACAGCCTAAAAAGTGTCGGTGTGTGGCCTGGGCAGAGTAGAGGCAGGGAGCTGCTCAGTCAGGGTGCTGCCTGAAAAGGCTATGAAGCTCTAAGCACAAAAACAGCACCTGATTTATTTTTGAAAGAATGTCACATTAGACTCTCACAGATGAATGAAATGCATTTTAAAAATCTCCTTTTTGGAATAACGTACACACTGAGATGCCTCTTGACCAACATTCATGTCAAAAATGACATTTCTCTTGTTTTGCTGTATTGACAGTGCTTGGAGAATTTCTTTTTTTCTTTTTTCTCCCTTCCTGAAAGTATGCCAGCAGTTGAAATGAAATTAGTAGCCAGAACCTCTCACAAATTTTTATTCCCGTATGAGCTTTTCTTTAACATGGCACACAGTTTAACTGATCATTTGCGAAAATAGATCTAAAATTCTGATACAGCTTGGTGAGTTTTGATGGAGAATCTTGGGTTAATTCTCCCTCTGTGTCACATTCCAAAGTGTTATATTAACCTAACCAATATTCTGTCAAATACCTGTCGTCTTCTGCACTCCTTTTCCACAAATACCTTAAGTATGACTTTTCAGTTTCCTTTTTAATAGCCGCTTTGACTTTTAGATAATTTAATGATTTCTGTATCATTTGCAAACTGGTGTGCAAATGGAAAAGCTCTGTTGTGCCAGACGTGTATTTGAGATGCAAGTGAGGACAGGAACTGCGCGGTCAGGGTGCTTGTTTAGAGGAGAGTACTCACCAAAGCAACAGGTTCCAATAAAGTTGAGAAGTATGGTTATAATTTGTCACAGGGCAGACTACACATTGTTTGCATGTGTATGTGTATGTATATAGCTGCACACACATCTGTTGCTAATTATATAACTTACATATACAAATAGTTTTACAATGTTCAGAAATAAAACCCTTCAAATATAGAATTTACACTATAAAATGCATCCTGGTAAATATATGTGAAGGATGGTATTATATGAGAACTATTTTGCAGGAGACTCCGTATGTTGATGTATGGTAGTTGCCTACACTTTTTTTGAACTATTTTATTCCCAATAAACTAAATAAATTTATTTGAATAAATTAGTGTAAAAGGTTGGTGGATATAAAACTCAGTCAGGGAAATTCAATAAATGTTTGATATGCCTTTTTACATGGCTTACAGAGTTTGCAGAATATAGTACTTCGGAATTAAAAATTCACATATCTAACACTACACTAGGAACAATGCTGCAACTCATTAGGAAGAAATACAAGGACATGTTTTGAATTGTAAAGATAGTAAGAATGAAATGCCAATGCCAGTTTTTTTAATGGAAATGTGCAGTGAAATTTATGACTGCATCTGTCATCTTGTGAAATGTGTCTTGAGTCGTGAAAGAAGAGGCTCTATGGGCTTTACAGGCTGCTGTGCTATTGTGATAGACATGTCACAAGAAAGCGTATGAGGGCAAGAGACCCAGTTCTGTTCTCTTCTTCCCCATGTGCATCAGGAGTAGTTCCACTGAGGTTAGTGGCAGTTCTATGCGTGTGAAGAGATGTAAATAAAGTAGAACTCAGTTCCAGTTAGTGATCTTGTTAGCCAGACCGTTATGCCTTGAATCATTTTTCTCTGAGGTAGAAATTTTAGTGCAGGATTTTTAGTGGTAGTAGGACTACAGGATTGTTTGCTTATTGCATCCTATAGTTGAATGTACTTAAACCTGAAAATGTTACAATCTAGGAGGAAATGAGAACTGTCCAAAGAGCTTCCCTTTATGAAGCAAAGGGGGGAACAGTCCCAAAGCCTTTGGATGTTAAGGCCACATCTCCATTGCTGTTCATGAAAGAAGGCAAGAGGAATTCAAAGACGAGATGAGGATTAAGATGAAGTAGATAAATTCTGAATTGTTACTTACATGATCTGAAGCCATCAAAGCCTATTCTGGACCTAATTAAATGTCTAATACGTAGGGAGAAGTTTAGCATCCCTTCCCATTGTTGAGTTAATCTGTTGGTAGCCTGCTGCTTACAGTCTATCCCTGTGTCATGTTTCATCCAACACCTTGTCCTGAACATATGAAAAAATGTTAAAGACTCTTTGTGCTCTGTGTGTATTTTAAAGTTGCAGAACATGAGACAAGGATTCCAACAAGTTATCTCAAAATAAAATGCATCTCTTGTTTTTCCGTAACTATAAGCATTAAATGATTGAAAGGTATAAGATTCTGTTAAAGTCAGCAAATGGGATGCTAAAGTGAAAAGTAGTTTAAAACGAAAGTACGGGTGTGAATCACGGGGACGTGAAGAAACTGGGTCCTAGCTGAAGGCCATGCAAGAATGGTCATACTGAGTAAGTGAGCAATCTGAATGAAATAACTAAATATAAATGAAACTTGAAGACCGTGTCAGCAGCAGGACAGAATTCCTGGGGAAATGCAGTAAGTGCAATTCTGAGAAGTTAATTTTTTTTCTCATAGCAGCATAGATGAAGAGAAAGCCTGTTTGGGAGGCTGTCTTTGAATAATGTGTATTTTAACCTTTATGGATTTCACAGAGATTTGAAAAATCATGATGGATGTTGTTGACTTCCGATTCATTGAGTCAAATGAAGTAATAGATACTAGGATCCTTCTTTGATTTTTTTTTTAAATTATTTTTAGAAGAAAACCAGCTGTGCACAAGTACATGTTTTCAGATGTTTGACTCTGGTCTGAAATAATTTTCGTTGGCTTTGCAGAGTATTCCTCACCAGTGCTTCAGCAGGGAGGAAATGAATCAACTTAGAATGATGGGAATACTTCAGTACGGCATTGACCCAGCTCAGATACATGAAGACTTAGGCTGGGGGTGTAGTTTCACATGATGCTTCACTTTTTGCTTAATTTCAGGCTGTCATCCAAAAGAGGTAGTTCCTTTTGGGAAATCTCTGTCATGTCGGAACCTAATCTTTTCTTGCATAGGCTTGTTTTCCCTTGAGTCAATGAACTAATTGGGGATACTACAATTCTTAAATGCAAGGAGATAGAGCAGAAACTTGCAGTGAGGAACAGAAGAAGAGCTCAGGACCTTTCTGTATCTTCTTGATAGCTACTTGTCATTAGATCAGAGCAAGAGTGAAAATCCATCCCTAAATAAAGTACCAGCGTTATCACTCAAGTGAAAGGCAGTGTTAGAGAGAACTGTAAGGGCCACTCTTGAAAAAAAGGGAGTATGGCCAGTGAATGGATAGCCTTAATTCCACCCCCCACCTCCCTGCCTTGGCCAGGCTTTATTTTAATTTGTGTAAATTAGTTAGCTGCATAATTCTGTGACTCTACCCAGCAGACCAAAGAAGAAAAATAATTGTTGTCGTCTCCATGAATCTCCTTTTCAATACCTGCAGTTGCTTAGGATATATGGAAGATTAAGTACTGAAATGTACCTTCTAATAAAGTACTTTGATGATCAAGAGACTACAGCGATTGCTGGCAAAAAAGAGGAAACTGCTTTTCTAACCTGGCCCTTAATGCTTTTATAGTAGCAAAGGCAGTTGTATGGCTAACTTCATTTTTACTGAGCAGCCAAGTTAGTTCAGGTTTAATTGTATTCATTTTCTCAACTCAGATTTCTTTGGGTGCTTTGTTTGGTGCAGGTGCCTTGACCCAAATACATTACAAGTGGTCCATTTTGTTTAAAACAATATTTTAAGTATCCTTCTGTCCTTTTGAAATCATGGAGTCTTTCCTTCCTCTTCCTGTTTTCCCCATGACATTCAATATCTCTGCTAAACCAGTGTGGTGACTTCGGTAAATTTTCTCTTATTAAACATGTGAGAAAACATATGTGAAGTTCGGAGCATTACAGTCTTGCCAAATGTTGGCTTTGTGTCTGGAAATTCTGGTTTTTGATATTAAAGAAAAGGTATATCACACTTTTCCCAGCACATACTGATGTGAGTACATCTTGCGATGTTAAAAATAGCTAAGATTGTCAGCCGTTGTGGAAGAAAAGAATGTGGTTTAATTAAGCAAAAAAGTTATTATCTTACCTGGTAACTACCCAGCAGCAAGCATGATATGTCAAAATGCACGTAATTTGTTGGACCCAGCCTAATGCTGGGAACCCACTATCAAGATTAAAGAAGAGTGAGAAAAGGTGTTACTTCATCTTTACCTCCTCTATGGTTTCGTGGAGGATGCTTCCAGGTGACTCCTTTTTACAGGAACAAGCTCCTGTTACAGAATGAATTCTGAAGTTAGAAATGAGGCATGAGTGTGAATTCTGAGATCGCTCTGATGCACCGTGAATACCTGTAACATTTTAAAATTAATTATACGGGGTGCAAACAGGTTGATTGCCTTTGTGTTCCACTCCTTGGTTCAAATGTGAAAAAAAACAGACCACCTTAAGATGTGAGTCTTAAAGGAAACACAGACTTTTTCCCTTTTCTGTTGATCAGGGTTGTAAGAAAAGTATTCCTGTGCCCTACTGACAAGTCCTAAGTATGTTGACGCCTGTTTCATGCTTTTCCTTCTGGAAGAGGAAGCTTGCAAGGGTTTCCTTGGTCATTGTTGTCTGGTGACTGTTGCACAGGCAACCATCATGACGTAACCTCCTTCAGGAACTTGATCCAATTCAGTCTCAAATACAGTGTGGAAAGTTTGCTTCAGGATCTTGAGTGACAAAAGCCCACAAAAAACTCCACAAAATCTAAAAAAACCAAGAAATCCCATCCTTGAGACTTTTAATATCTCTCTTGATATAAAAAACATTTCATGTATCGTTAAATGTTGATTTGCTACTTTAAATTTTGCTCTGCCGGGCAGTGAAGCTATTAGTTTCAGTTTAAATGTTGCCTGGACAAATTGAACCTAACTTAATTGCAGAGTATAGTTATGAATTTAACCAGTAGTTTGGGCTAGAAAGTGGTGAACTACCTACCAGATCTTTGCAGTGAAAAAGCTTGAGTCAGGTTCCTGCTAGGGAAGGAAGGAATCAGGGCTGAGAGGGCTGCCCTAATTTTGCTGTCTGGTATTATCAGCCAATCTCAGCTATTATCACGGCCCTCTGTGAGAGGGTATTTTGTTGTTAATTTAGTCATTTATTGTTGATAGTAAGAAAAGCCATATCTCGAAGCCTCTACCTCAGTATGAGGTAGATTGTTCTTATTCAGTCTGATTGGTTTATTTTTTCCTTAGTGGACTTTATTTCCTGTCACCCTCCTTCTTCCCAGATAGCTGCGCTCTCAGCAGTATGGAGAACAGCTCTGCCACCAGTCTGGTGGTGTGCGGCTAGCTTGCAGCTTTTAGGAAGAAAGAAAGTGCAGCATCTGTCTGTCTGTGAGAAGGAAGAATGTTTAGGAGAGATCAAGGTGGAAGAGGGAGAGATGTAGTACATTCACAACTGGTTGTTTAAGGTCCTGCCTTGATTTCTTGCTCCTTCTTGTAAGGAGGCACTCTTAATTTTGTAGTGAATGCACACAGTGGCAACCCTCATAAATATCATGAAACTACATGCTGGGTAGAGTTGCCTTCTGCTGTTGCTCCGTCCATGTGCCTGGTGAAGCGTTTCCCAGGAGCCCTACTTTAGGCTTCGATTTCTTCCCATAGACCATATGGAAAATTTGGTAGGACATTCGCATTTCCACAAGTCTTGCTTTCCAGAAGTACTGCTTTGAGATGCATTGTTCTTCTGAGCAGCTCTGAATTGGGAATTGAAGCTGTGGAACCCAAGGGAATAATGCCTGAAGGGAAGTTAAAGGTGAGACTAAAAACCAGGCTGGTTTCAGAGATGTAAGAACAGGAGATCAAAAATTAGTGTCTTCCCAATGGTGCAGTAGTTTCTACACGTCCTTACAGACCCAATTAAAATAACATTTGATTAAAATGAATACAACAAAACGCAGTTTTAAGGGGTACTAAGTCTCTGGATAAATTGAAAAACCAGCAAAATTTAATTTTATATTAAAGATGAAAGAGTACTTTCTTGTCTTAGTTATATTATGGTTTCTCTGGTGTATAAGAAGTAAGGCAATTTAATGTAAAATTATAAATCCTTGGACAACAGCATCTCTCTCGATTCAAATTAGCATGGCTGAGAAAATCATTTTGGCCTTTAATGTTGATTTATAACAATTTTGCATTCTTTATGTGTTGAAATCTGGAACAGTGTTATGCTAATATGGTTGTATCACCTGCAGGTGTTGCTTGAGAGTCGAGTGAGCAGTCCTTTGTATTTCTTTGAAGGATCAATATTGCAAGATGTGCAAAGGAAAGGGGTCTGACTGACAAACTGCCTTGATACACTATTATTCTAACTATGACTGGATTGACTGAAAATTGCCTCAAAGAGTAAGATAATTTATAAAAACTATAAAGCATAGCCAAGGGTTTGAAGTAACCAAAGCTAATTAGGAATATTATTTATTTTCACTTTTTAAAAGTCCTGCCTTCCTTTTTACAGTTTCTTGGAAGTTTTTCCTTCTGAAATGTTCTTATTTTATACTGCATTTGCATGAAAAATACAGATTAGATGTTACAACTATGCCAAAATTAGAACTGGCAGAATTTACTGAAATAATTTCTAATTATTGTGCCATGAGAAATTACTGTTGAGTGTACATATATTATTGGAGAGAAATTTGTTTTTCATTTTTTGTGCATGTCTGGAAATTTAGCAAATAACCTGGCTTAAGGAAAAAAAAGGTAGCTTGGAAATGAAATAGATGCATAATTATAAACCAGTGTCTTTTCATGAGAATAAGAATTTAGTTGTGGGGTGATCATGCTACCTTGTTTCTGTGCCTAGATGTACTGTCATAAAAAGCAGACATTTCTTTAGATGCCATATTGTGTGATACAAATATTATATATGTATCTACATTAATAATCTATTTTTATTTTTGAGTGATTAAACGTAGTCATTCTGTAGTGTGAATAAAATAATATGCTTATCAGTGTGCTAGTACCACCATACAGTCTGGATTACAAGTTATGTAGTAAAGTGCTTTTGCAGTACTATCAGCAGAATTTCAGAAAGTTTTTTGTAGTTACTTTGGGATTTTGTAATGCATTTTCCTCTTGCAATGCTATTTTTTCCTTTACCTTGAAGATAATTCAGTATGTTGTATTAATTTTGTGGGAGGATATCATATGTGCATAGAATAGTATTCATATAATCAGAAAGCAGACTATTTGAAAGATTACATTGTATGGAAAAAAGGTTTTCCTCATCCATTGGTGAAAATGTGCAGAACTGCACTGAGCTTAATTTAAACAGCAAAAAAAATTACTATTTTTTCAGTGTGTGTTATTTGCATTTGAGATCTTGATTTAAAGGATAAATTAGTTGTAACAAGCCAAAGAAAACAGTAGTAAACATGGCAGTATGAAAGAAATTTCTTTTATCTCCTCGGTGGTAATGTGAATGTGAAATTCAAATGAATCTGCGAACAATGTAAATTTTTACATCAAAGTGTAATGTTTACTTACATAACAGATATGAAGTCCTGGGTAAGGTTTTTTGTTTCATTAATGAATAGTGTACACATACAAAAAAATTCAGGAGAAGCTATTTCCCAGTAAGGGAACAAAGTGGATTAACTTGTTGATGAATAAATGAGCTTTTTTTACCCTAAAGGTTTGAATTAATGATTTTTATAAAAAATCTCACTCAGGCTCTAGTTATTGGCTTTATGCTATTGCTGCTTGCTTAAACTGCACCTAAAATTATGTTATTTTAGTCGTGTTAAGTGCCTTCTGTGATTCTTTTAAATGGAAAATTGAAAATATTCTTAACATGTAAAATGTATTTCAAATGAAAGGGCAACAGCATGGGAATGTAGGTTAGCACATCTCATTTAGAAGGTTTCACTTTGATAATGGTGTTTTAAAACTCTATTAGAAGTGCAAGATTGATTGTGAGAATTAAGCTGCAGGGTTTTATTTTTGACACAGTAACATAAAAATACATTCAATTAAAAATCCATATTAATCCTTTAATATCATAATAGCAGAGAAATTTTCCACATTTACATAAATGTGAAGAGTGTAAAAATAAGCCCTTCATTTATATTTTTGAATTACTTTTTTATTTGGTCTTTGGTAATGCAGATAGCAGGAAATGGCTGGGGAGCAGAGATTTAACAGAATCAGCTGCAATACAGATTATAGAACAAATCTTAAGAGTTTTAATCAAGCGAAGTTCAGATGAAGCAGGTGGCAGATTTGGTTGAGTAACACCAGAAGAATGAGGGATTAATCCTAAAAATATGAACTTTAGTACGGTGTATCTGTTAGTTGAAGTTGTCCCACTACCATAGCATAACATTGGGTCTATCCATTTGTGTATTTAGACAGGTGAAGTTAACAGTCAATGGCAGTAAAACTGGCTATAATCACATAGTTTGTTTAAAATAAGAGGAAAATATAGCAAGAAATGGTAGTTGTGGGTAACAGTAGACTCCAGGGGGAAGTACTAACAGGTAAAATGCTGTTTCATCCAAAACGTTATCTTTGCTTCCAGTGGTTTCATCCAAGGCACTTTTCTTGCTCTGAACTAAAACCGCTCACTTTTATGTCCAGCTGGCAATAGAATTGATTAAAGTGAAAGCTGTATAAGGAGGAGGATACCCATGATTTGTACTTAAGAGTGAGATGTCGGGGTGGTGACAGAGGTGCAGTGGTCTGTGCTGAAATCTCGTTGTGTACTTCAGATTTTATGGAGTTTGCCTTGCAATGGATTTGCAGTGGATCCTCAGCATGTCTGAAGCCTTCAGGCCTTAGTGCTTTTAAATATTCCCTAATTACTGCAACATTGTTTTTTCACCTTTGCCTTGTTTCTTCCTGTAAAATATCTGTAATGCTCTTGTAGCCCTAGTTTAAATGTGAAATCTGTGCTGAAATAATCCATCACTGTGAGTTCACTGTAGAGGGAGGCAGAGCTGTAGCAAATATTCGTGTGCAAACCACTAAGCTGTTACAGGGTCTGTTTTTTCCCCCGTCATCTTCCAGATTGTGGCTTTCAACACTGCTGGAAAATTAATTTTCTGTTTTTGTGTTAATATTATGTTGAATATTTTCAATTTCCCTACATCTGACTTTATGCATATAAAATTTTAACATGTAATTCCAACCTTAATGCCTTTAAATATGTGCACAGTTTCTTTCCTTCTCAGAATTAATTAGAATTACACCAGCAAACATGGTAAATTTTTCCTTCTAAATAGATGTTATACATAGGTGGCCAGTCCCCAACCCCCATCTCCAAAAAAATCTACCCAAGGCAGCTAGCTGGAGTTTGTACAGTTTGTTCCCTCAGCACTGTTTACCCTCCTTTGTTCATGTACTTGTTAGGGTTTTATATCTGACAGAATGCCTTAGTCCTCGGTTTCTGGCACTGTCCCTCTTCTGAGTGACCTCCTCCCTAGCATAACTATTCTGGCATTTCATGCTAATATTAGTGGTTTCTGCTCTACTTCCCAAAGGGAGGAGTTTCACTGTCTTTGAATCAGATTCTGCTCTTCTGCACAGTATGCTTTGCACAGTATGCTTTTCACAAGAATATCTCCAGGATTGCAGGAATGCTTCTGGACAGATAGTGCTTTTGGGGTTGGCTGTAGGGATGTAAAAAAGTAATTAATCAGAACAATACAGAACGCATTACCTTCTCCTAAGCAAGCTCTCTGAAGCCCCTGCTTTGAATTCTGGTGGGTTTAAAACAACAAAAAGAAAAAAAAAAGGAAAAAAATATCCCTTTCATCCTGTCTCCTGGGTAAAGAAATTAACATTTCAGGGAGCATTTCAGGTGAGCATCCCTTTTGCAAATTTACAAGGAAGTAACTGTAGTTATTGAACTGGGAGTCTTCACTCAGGATGATTGTGCATTTTACTTCTGCCCACTCTGCGGTTTTCCTTCTGGTTCTGTTTGCACAGTATGGTATGGCTGTAATAGCAGTCTGACAATTATAGGTATTTTCTCATAAGCACTTTTTTGCTCTATTGCAAAACCTTTCAGGTGGAAAGAGACGGGCTACTTGAAAACCTTTGTCATGTTGAAATTCAGTCTAAATTAGATCATCTGAAAGTGGACTTAATGAGCGACTAGAACATTTGCATGCTTCTAAAAATGTCAAAGCATAACCTGAAGAGTTATCCTAATGATACCATCATGTGGGTATCTGTTTTTAACATCCAGGTGCTGTAAAAATGTGTTTTCTTAATGCAGTTTCTCTCACACTGAATGATCTCTAAGTGACTGAGAAATTCAATAACCGAGCTGAATTCTTTACTCTCCTTGATCACCATGTTTAGTGATGTGCTTCAAGCCAAACTATATCTCTCTAATCCTATGCTAGTTTTGTTTTTTCTCCCTCGTGCGTAAACCCAGAGTCTTCAGCAGATTTGCAAAGTTGCACTGAGTTCAATCACTTCAACCAAGGCTTTGAAAGACAGGAAAGTACGCGTACATGCACAACAGGTGAACCATGTTTGCTCGGCCCGTAATGACTCTAAAGGACTACTGAAGTAAATGGCACTAAACAATTAATTTTATGCTCCATTCCATCTTCTGTTGTAAGTGAGGAGGTAAAAATGGTGAAAAAGACTAGATCCAATCAAGAATTTAGGACACCAGAAAGAACCCAAGCAAGACTGGGAAGGCTGAGTTTAAATGTGCAATCCAAAAATGCTGTTCAGCTCCCGATTTGACTCTGGAGGCACCTAAACTGGCCAGGCTTACTCGGCTTACCTCCCTGTTTGAGGGTGATCCACAGCTTCGCTCTGCCATGTATGTAATCGCCCCAGCCAAAGCAGCTTATAATGTAATCTGAGCAGGATCTAGAAAGTAAGTGCTCCTCTGTTTAAATCCTCAGAAGGGCCAAATCCAGTAACAGGTCCTCAGGGAATATGTAAGATGACTGCGAAAAGACAGATCAGCCCTTCTCCAGTCTTAAAAATCAACTCCAAGTGGCTGCTCTCAAGAGAAGATTCAAGTCTCTGGCTCGTAACTGAGTTTACAGGCTTACCTGCAGCTGTTAATTAGACATCTGAACTCAGTGCTTAGTTATTTTTTTTGCCTTGCATTTTTCGGTGCTCTTAGGATGTGGCACATGTACTTCTAGAGCAGGCAGCTGAAATAAGACTTTGCTGAGTGGAATTTTTAAGACCTATATCCTTGCTTTTTTAGCTGTATTCCAGTGCTTATAGTGATTTACCAATGAGCAGCAGTTAGCAGCTACAAAATTTTATAGTGTTCAGGGAAGAACAACACTAAAGACTTCCAAAAGAAAAAGGGAAAAATATTTAGAGAGAAAAAAAAAAATAAAAAAATGTGGATAGTTAGGGCCTGGCGGTCGGAAGATGTCGTGCTGTACGGAAAGGTAGGCCCCCCCCTCCTCTCCTGATAACCAGTAGCGTTTAGCCCATAGGTGTAAGCA